>Ga0208409_1000806_pt1 | contig 13342 bp, 8 predicted proteins | sample ETNtaG_29_FD_185784 | JGI IMG/M metagenome (GOLD analysis project Ga0208409, IMG submission 185784) | Marine microbial and viral communities from oxygen minimum zone, Eastern Pacific Ocean - ETNP201406SV201 (SPAdes) (version 2) | ecosystem: Environmental > Aquatic > Marine > Oceanic ...
CTCTTGTAATGACGGTTTATCCGGGATTCTCAGGCCAGGCTTTCAAAAAAAACGTATGTGATAAATTAAAGAAGCTGAGAGAAATGGCACCTGAAAATCTGGATATTGAAGTTGATGGCGGTATAAAACCGGAAACAATTCCTGACGCAGCATCTGCAGGCGCTAATGTTTTTGCTGCGGCGACGTCTATATTCGCAAAGGATGATTATAAAGAAGCAATAGAAGAACTCCGCCGGAAGGCACAGGAAAATTCTTATTTATTTATGAAAAGCTAGAGGCTATACTCACAGTAAATACTGAAAACATGCAGGCATGGACGGGTTTTTAACTTTTATACAGATAGCATTGACACACCAAAAGCTTTATCGGAAAAATGAGAGGAGAAACATAATTGTTCTTTAGAAGAAAAAAAAGTATACCCGATGGATTATGGAAAAGATGCGATGGATGTAAAAGCGTGGTTTATAATAAACAGGTGGAGGAGAAACAAAATGTCTGCCCTGAGTGTAATTACCACTTCAGGGTGTCCACCAGAGAGCGCATAAACATCACACTCGACAAAGACAGTTTTGAAGAATACTGGAATGATATGGTACCTTCTGATCCATTGAATTTTAAGGACCGTATAGAATATAAAGACCGGATTGCAAGTGAACAGAAAAAAACAAACTTAAACGAAGCGGCCACGGTTGGAAAGGGATTGATTGAGGGAAAGGAAGTTGTATTCGGTGTTACAGATTCGACCTTTATAATGGGAAGTATGGGATCAGTGGTTGGAGAAAAGATTACGAGAGCAGCCGAAAAGGCGCGGGAGCTATGGTTACCGCTTATCATAATCTCAGGCTCTGGAGGAGGAGCAAGAATGCACGAGGGAGCCTTATCGCTTATGCAAATGGCAAAGACTTGTGCGGCCGTATCCAGACTCCAGGATGCAGGATTATTGTTTATCTCAGTACTTACAGACCCTACTTTAGGTGGTGTCATGGCCAGCTTTGCCTCGCAGGCAGACATTATAATGGCCGAACCTGGTGCGCTTGTTGGGTTTGCAGGTCCAAGAGTTATTAAAGAAACTATTAAAAAAACGCTCCCTAAGGGGTTTCAATCTTCTGAGTCCATGCTCAAGCATGGATTTATTGATATAATAACTGAACGCAGCCGGCTAAGACCGGAAATTTCAAAGATCCTGGATTATTGCAACGTTAATCGCAAAAAAAGGTTTTTTCGCAAATCTATTTAAAAAAAGAGAAATGTAATTCATCTGGCAAAGCGAGAAAAACGTAAAACTATTATAAAAAAGATTTAAAACAAATACAAATTCCTCGGTAGCTCAATGGTAGAGTGGGTGGCTGTTAACCACTAGGTTGTAGGTTCGAATCCTACCCGAGGAGCCATCTTTCGCTAAAGCTACAGAATGGCTGTTGTCATTCTGTAGCTGGCATTTCCGAAGGCCTTTGATTAGATCCAGGCAGTCAGAAAAAGCGTAAACCAAAGGTAATCTATTCAGTTTGTTCCCGGTGGAGCCGGGGAATGTTTAGATTGTGATTTTGTAAGTAATACATGTATTAATAACAAAATCCATGCTGAGATCAAAAGCATGCCTCCTATTGGTGTGATCATTCCGACCTTGATTTTTGCAAATGCGAACAAATATAAGGAACCAGAAAACAACACGATACCCCCTATTGTATTGTAGATAGACAAATTCATCAATTTCCCCGGATATTTACTTTGTAATAACCCCAATATCAGTAAAAACAGGGCATGGTAAATCTGGTATCTGTTCCCTATCCGAAAAATCTCTAATGTTCCTGCTAGATGCTCTTTCAAGGCATGACTGCCCACTGCACCCAGAATAACCCCGGTAGCCCCAAAGAATAAGCCTGCGGCCAAACTTGTCTTTTCTAATTTATTCATTTCAATATATTATGTTTATCTGTTTCCTGATTCAAGCAATATATATTGTTATGTTTTGAAAAACGAGTAAAATATAAAAACAATATTGGTTTTTACAATATTTTTATACTGCTGTGTTTAATGACCGTTCTTTAATACCATAATGCCGTTATTAAACAAATCCAATTATCAAGCTCCATTTCTTCTTCAAAATGGACATGTGCAATCAATCTATCCTTCACTGTTCAGGAAATTCGATACAGGTTTTTACCAGAGAGAACGCCTTTACACACATGACGATGATTTTCTGGATATCGATTGGTCGAAAACAGGAAGCAAAAAGTTAGCCATTATTTCTCATGGTTTAGAGGGTAGTTCACACCGCCATTACGTTGTAGGAATGGTTAAGATGCTTAACCGAAATGGTTGGGACGCCCTGGCATGGAACTATAGGTCCTGTTCCGGAGAGATAAATCGCCAGTTACGTTTTTATAATAGTGGTACAATCGATGATTTAGAGTTTGTAATTGAACATGCAGTAAAGACTATGTCTTATCAGAAAATCGTATTAATAGGGTTCAGCATGGGAGGGAATTTAACACTTGTTTATCTTGGTAACAAAAGCAGTCGGATTAACAGCAAAATAGAAAAATCCGTTCTGTTTTCGGTTCCCTGTGATTTAAAGGCAAGTACATGGGAGCTCGCCAAATTCACAAACAAAATATATATGAGGCAATTTTTAATAACCCTGCATCAGAAAATCAGGGCTAAAATGGAATTGATGCCCGGACTGATAAATGATGATGATTATCATTTAATAAAGAATTTTAAGGACTATGACGACCGATACACTGCTCCGCTCCACGGCTTTAAGAATGCAGAAGATTACTGGAGCAAATGCAGTAGCAATCAGTTTATTTCAGAGATTAAAGTTCCAACATTAATTGTAAATGCCCTCAACGATCCGTTTATTGCCGATGGTTGTTATCCGGTTAAAGAGGCGCGGAACAGCAAATATGTTTATTTAGAGATGCCCAAATCTGGCGGGCATGTCGGTTTTATACAATTTAAAAAAGACAGGAGTTACTGGTCGGAAGAGCGAGCAATTGAATTTTTAAAACATAATTAAGTTAAGGAGAAAGCTATGGTTTTACGTTTTTTAGATAAATATCGTGATATAGGCCTGCTCATTCTACGAGTAGGCATTGGCGTCATGTTTATAATGCACGGCCTGCCTAAATTAACAGGCGGCCCGGAAAAATGGGAGATGCTCGGTGGAACCATGAAGTCGTTAGGAGTCGGCTTTGCTCCCATGGCCTGGGGCTTTATGGCTGCACTTTCAGAATGTGGAGGCGGCCTGCTATTGGCCCTGGGGTTTTTTACCCGCCCTGCCTGCTTCTTTCTGCTTGCAACCATGATCGTGGCAATGTCCATGCACATCAGCAAGGGTGACCCCTTCGTCACGTATTCTCATGCGATGGAAGCAGGGATTCTGTTCATAAGTTTGATTTTCATCGGCCCGGGGAAATACTCCCTGGACGGCCAACACAAGCCTGCCAAAAGGGCCTGACACTAAATCTTAAACAAAATATTTAGCCACAGATTTACACAGATAAAGGGAAAAAGAATTCTCACGCTAAGCCGCAAAGAGCGCAAAGTTTCAGATAATAAGAGGATTGAAGATCAGATAAAAATAGAAAATTTATAATGTGTCAAGTGGCGAGATGTACTCCTGTTTGTCTTTATGTTCCAACTGACAAAAGAAGAAACGGCAAATTGGAAGTCACAATTTGTGATGTCCAATAAAGAGAAGAAATAGTCAGTATTTCCTGCCTGTCGGCAGACAGGGGGTCTTCTGTTTTTTCGCCTTTTAACCTATATTCTAGTCTTCCTCTGTGATCTCTGCGTTAAGATTTGTTTTTTTTAGTGCTCATTCGTGCCTTTTACTCGCCCTCGGCGCTGTTTGTCCGGGGGAAATTAGTGTCTGTCTTTTGATTACCACGAGCCTTAATTAGTTCACCAAGGCCTTCATTTATTCTCTTTCGTGTATCGTTCTGAATCTTAGTGGATTTCTCTTTAACTCCAACACCTTTGTAATCCGCAGGATATAAAGGCTCTAAAACTTTTTCGTAAACCGTACCTTTGTTGAAAATCCATGCACCTTTTGGAGTAATGTCCAGGCCGCCATAAGACGCAATCGGAATAATTGGCAGGTTGTGCTTCACGGCAATACTGAACATGCCGCGTTTAAATTCACCCATCTTATAGTCTTCATCTTTTGTTCGAGTACCTTCCGGAAATATCACTAAATAAGGAGTTAAAGATCCATCCTTTAATACAGTCTCTTTTATTTTCTTTGCTGATTCTGACAGTACCTTCCATGTTTTTTTATCTTCCTTGTACACTTTAACCATACCTAAAGTTTCAATCCCCTTACCAAAAACCGGGATCTTGAACAACTCTCTTTTTGCACAAAACAGTGACTTTCCTTTCACGGTATGCAGTATAGCAGGAATATCCATTATCGAAGTGTGGTTCTGGCATATTATTGCAGGTTTGTTAATCAGGTTTTCCAAACCCGATACCTCTATCTTGACATTCAGAAGTTTTAAAAGCTGTTTTGCAAAAACATGAGCACGGCCAAATACCGCATCATGCGTTTTTTTCCTGATTAAGTCATACTCAATTTGCAGACGGCACCTGAAAATCAGAAACCATATGCCCGGTACCTGGTATAATGCAGATTTTAGTGAAAACTTTAACATATTATTATAAAAAGTTTAAAGTGACTAAAGTTGTAAAAAAGGCACTCACCGCAAAGGCGCAAAGTACGCAGAGAAAAATATATCATAGGAAAAAAACAGAAGACACGAATAACGATTTACGAATTAAGAACAAGATCGATGTTTATCCTGTTAATCCTGTCTAAAATAAGAAAACAAAATTTAATAGTTTTTACCCTTTGCGCTCTTTGCGGTGAACATTCTTTTAATTCCCATAATACACAAACGGCGCCCAGTAATATGGCGCTTTGTATTTTTCTCCAAAGCTGCCGCTGATAAACCGGCGTTTTACCTCTGTTATTGCTTCTGCATAGCCAATGCCTTTGTCTTGAACCATGCCGTACATTGCTGCCATGAACTGTGAAGTCGACTCACCTGCTGCCCTCCAGAGAGATATGGAAACGGCATTAGCTCCGGCTAAAATAAAGGATTGTGTAAACCCCATAATACCCGCATTCCCATCAACCCGGTCCAAACTTGTCTCACAGGCGGATAGAGTTATAAGGTCCGCCTGGAAGTCTAGTTCTGCAATCTCTTCTATTCGCAAATAACCATCTTCCTTCCCCTCATCTTTTTCGAACTGTGATAAGACCACGGCCGAAAGCTCCGGTACTTCATTTACTACCAGGCCATGAGTTGCAAAATGAAGTACTTTGTAATTATACAATGTCCAGTTTTTTGAAAGCTCTTTTACGTCCTTTTCCGTTACGTTGCTTCCTGTAAAAATGTCAGACCTTTTGATTACTTTATTAATATTCTTAACTTCATTTAATGTGTCAGGCAGATCGGGCCATGTACCAATGCCCAGGCCGTTATAAGCATTCCTGATATACCTTATATTGACGAAATCAGAAAAAACTTTTTTCTCTGCAAGTTCCTGCCGAATATTTTTAAGATCAGAATAAATATTTTTTTTGAAAAGGGCCATCTGCGCTTCATTCTCTATCACTTCTGCATCATAAGCCGCTTCCTCGTAAACCGCCCCTCCAAATGCCAGTAACGGCTTGCGTTTATCGCTGTGTTCCCGTTTCTTAATCAATTTACGTATGTCCACTGACTGGACATAGTTTATATGATAATTCTCTACCAGATATTGTCCGTTCCTGTCAATAAGAGTCTCGAAAGGTACAAAGGTAAGGATACCTCCCGGCACTATAATAAGGTTCTTCTTGTCCGCAAGCTGTGCCTCCATCGGTTTGATGAGTAATTCATATAGCCCCTTCCCAAGTTTATCAATGTCAGCCCGCCGTTCTCTTTCATCCTGTGGTGAAGGCTCTCTTAATAATGAGCTGTAATAATTGATAATATTATCAAAATCGTTTTTGTTTTCACTTAAATTGTGTTGATTTATTAAAAGGGCCTTTATCGGTGTATGGTATTTATCAATGGACGATTGGACAAAAGATTTGCGTGATACCTCCCTGCCGGTAAACTCTTCCCCGGTAATAGCAAACTGTATAATATCCTCCATGTTAACATTTGCGTAAACAATTATTGCAGTATCTTCACCCAGTGTTTCCCGGATTTGTTCTACCTCTTGCAGTCTTATCTTCTTTTTATCGCCGGCAAATCTTTCTGCCATGAGTTTTGCCCTGCTGAGTTCGATAGTCCGGAAAGCGGAAGAAATATCGTTGTCCCTGATATATGCAGAGGCCAGCAGTTGATAGGTATATGATTGATCGGCCAGATATCCCCGGCGCACCTCTCCGGTTGTCGCCTTGCGTAATTTCTCTATTATGGATACAGACTCATTAAAACTTCCAATGGCAGGCTTATATTCTTTTTGTAAGAGATAAACCATGCCAATGTTGTTGAGGTCTCCGGATATATCTGCATCTTTACCAAATTTCTTATCAGTAGCCAGCTTCTGTTCGTGAGGTTTGATGGCCTTGTCATGTTTGCTCCAGTAGTAGCGGTAAACCATATCGAGGTTTTTCAGGCTAAGGGCTTCATCAGCTTCTTTTCCCAATTTCCTGTTTATTTCCAAAGCTTCTTTATAATACTTGAGGGCATCATCATATTGTCCCGTAGATTTGTAAACCCCGCCAATGTAATTGAGCCGAATGGCAACTTTGTCTTCATGTCCCAATTTTTTATTTATGGCTAAAGCTTTCTCATAATACTTGATGGTAACTTCATGCTGGCCCCAGTACTTGAAAATATTACCAATGTTGGCAAGGCCAATGGCAATATTATTATCCTGATTCACTGTTTCGGCTGTGTCCAAAGCCTCTTCATAATACTTCCAGGCTTTGACATATTTGCCCTGAGTTTCGTAAACCCCGCCAATGTTGGCAAGCTGAAGAACAACTTTATCTCCCTGCCCCAGTTTCTTATCAATATCTAAAGCATTTTCATAATACTTGATGGCCGTGTCATATTGCTTCCCGGATTTAAAAATATTACCAATGTTGGCAAGGCCTATAGAAATTTTATCATCCTGTTCCAGCTTTCTATCTATGTTTAAGGCTTTTTCAAAATACTCAATTGCCCTGCCATATTTGCCCTGAGTTTCTAAAACCCTGCCAATGCTGTTGAGCCGAATGGCAGCGTCAGCTTCCATTCCCAATTTTTTATTTATTCTTAACACATCTTCAAGATATTCTATGGCCTTGTCATATTGGCCTTGAGAGTCGTAAACATCGCCAATGTTACTTAACCGAATAGCAGCTTTATCTTCCATCCCCAATCTCTTATCAATTTCCAGTGCTTCTTCAAGATACTCTATGGCCCTGTTATAACTACCCACAGATTTATAAATACCTCCAAGATGGCTGAGACAGGTGGCAATCTTATCTTCCTGCCCCAGCTTCTTGAATATAGTCATGGCTTCTTCAAGATACTTGACAGCCTCGTTATATTTACCCCGCTTCTCTAAATCCTGCGCCTTATGCCAATGCCTATCTGCCAGTTGATGATCTTGATCTTGAGCATAAGCAAATAAACAGATTAGTAACGCCGGTAATAATATTGATAAGGTTAAGTTTATTCTTTTTATGTTCGTATACATTCCTGGAATCTATAAACGCAAAATATATGAGTCTTTATCGAAATAAACATTTTTCTCTTCTCCTCATTTTATAAAAGAAAAAGATGCCAGTACATACAGATAGTAAGGACAGGCTATTGTTATTTCCGCACGGTTAATAGTTAATCTCTCATTATGAAGATAAATATGAATAGACCACAAAAGACAAAATTTACAAAGTATACTGACCAAAACCTGTTCCTGCCTTTTGTTTTAGTAATCTTCTTAATAACTTTTTTGCCAATAAATATTGAAGCTATTGTACCCGTTATAATTATCATTATTTGTAAGAGTTTAACCATTTCTGTGGAGGCCTGTTGGTTCAGGATACTAAACACATATGAACCAAATTGTAAGTCTATCACTGGCAGAATTTGACCAAAGCCGTTGATAAACGTAATAATATGATTGGATACCTCTCCGGCAAATGAAATTGGGATAAAGGTGCATGTGTACCAGACGAGTCTTTCCAGTGAGGATCTTTCCGAACTTGATTTTCTAAAAGCTATAGCACCAAGCCAGATAAGACCAAAACACAAAATGTAAAAAGATATACTGATAAGTGTATAGTGTATAACTTCACTGTTTATTTTTGTGGAGAAATGATCATACAGAGACAATTTTCTAAGATTAATGGCCAGCACGATTGCAATAAGCACCGGGACAAAAAAGGCAATTGTAAAATTAGCTCCTTCCCTGTATGAATTAAGCCCTGAATCTCGAACAAGCTCAGCCGCAGGAACTCTAAGGTTAAGGTTTACAGCATCATGCTTGCAGTTCTTTATACATTGTCCGCACATGGTACAGTCTTCATTAGTATACATATTATAAACCCCTATATTCATGGGACAGCCTTTATCCTCATCTGTTCCTTTATAACAAGCAGGATGTTTACATTGAGAGTAGCAAACGCTGGTGTTAGCCCTGATTTCAATTATCGAAAGTTTAGAATAAATACCATTCATCAGACCAAGAGGGCATATATACCTGCACCATGAAGCACTACCGTACAATACGTAAAAAATCATAGTAAAACCCATAATCGATAGTAACAGTACAGCTGTAGCCAATGGATAATTCGGCATATCTGTTATGTGTTCTGAACACAGTATCAACGCAAAACCAAACACTCCAATATACGGCCCCTGTCTTTTCATAAAATTGGGTAATTTTAGCCTGAGGTTTAGTACCTTTTGAACCATTTCTGCAATTGCATAAAAAGGACATAAACCACAAAAAAGGCGTGAGGTTAACAGTAAACTTGTTACTATTACCGGCCACCCGATAGCCCATACTAAAAGAGATGTATTTCTGGCATAACCATTAAAATCAAATAACAAAAGGAATATAACTAAAAAATAAATTACTTCCATTGCTATCTTAAATGCATTGGGGTAAAACTTACTTGATATAAATCGTCTTATGCTCTCAAACTTTAGAAGATTAAATCCTATCGCTGTTTTCTCAATTGATATCGGGCCCAGGGATATATGCGAGGGCGTAAGCGTATTCCCCGCACATAAGCTTACGGCCCTGTGTGTGACTTCCTCTAACTCATCAATATTATTTGGCCAATCATAGCTCAGGAGGATGTTCATGGCTTCCTTAGTCATAGCCATAATGTTTTTTCCTTCTGTCTCGTTATACTTTTCAATAAAATGCTCCACAAGCTCGTGAATATCCTTCTTACGCTTCCTGAGAGGGATTAAGACAATAGATTGAGGGAGTAGGAAATTGTACAATTCTTTACTAAAATAATCGTTTCTGACTAATTCCTCAATATCCGTTCCACATGTAAGGATCACCCTGACATTTGATTTAATCTGTTCATTACTTCCAATACGTTTAAAAAAATCGGTTTTCAGATAGGTTAACAATTTGTTTTGAACGTTGAGAGTAAGTTCATCTATATTTTCAATAAGAATTGTCCCACCATCTGCAACTTCTATATATCCCGGTTCATTTGTGTTGGCAAAGGTAAATGAACGCTTCAAATGCCCGAAGAGTGTGCTCTCCTGCAATAATCCTAACATGATTTTATCTGTCTTCTGACTTATACCACCTTGACCTGTAGGGATTTGCGGTATAGAGGAACAATCTGTAGTTATAAATCTATTCTGTTTATGACTACTTCTTTCATATATATAGCTCGCCAATGTCGATTTTCCCGTACCTTCTTCCCCAATTAACAGGACGGGCAGATAATTTTCAACCGCCTTTTCTGCAAAAGATCTAAGACTTTGAATATGTTTAGACCTGCCCTTAAGTACATGCGATTTACCGGTCTCCTTTTCTGCCCAGAATTTTTCAAGTTCATGCACTCTACTTAGCTTTGCAATTGACCTTTCAGTATCAGCTCTTACGCGTTGTGCCATGATGTTTATTAAACACCTTGTTAGTGATGGATCATATTCTGTTATCATATCGAAAGCATACTTCTTAATTACAAGTAATTTTGAATCTTTTTCTACCCTTACAGAGGCGATCCTTGGATTGCCAGATATGAACCCTATTTCTCCAAAACTATCCATTGGACCAAGTACGGATAAGTTCATGTCTGCATTTTCCTTACTAGTTACACATATCTTTACCTTTCCGTGTAGAATAACGTAAAACGCATCGCTTACATCGCTTTCTTTGAAGACAAAGTCCCCATAATGGTATTCCTGAATATTTACAATAGCTGCAATCTTTTTAAGTTGTTCGGGTTCCAAGACATCAAACCCGGGAATGCCTTTGAGGATAGAAATATAATCTATTTTCTCTTTTTTCATAACTTTATCACTTCAAAACTGCAAATCATTCAGGCCTTTATAATTAAAACAATAATGTGTTATGAAGATGCCTCGCCTTTGTTTTCCAATCATATATTATTTTCCTTATATACAACAATAACTCCTCAGTTTCAATTATTTGATTTTTTAATTAAGTATCGTGCTAAATAAATAGTATATGGCGGGTTTTCATTCTTTTTCCATCTAAGATAATTAATTGAACAACAACTTTCTTTTAAAATCCTATCACAAGCCAATAGAGATATAATCTGGCTGTGAATAAAGTAATATTTTTCTAAATATAGAGCCTTTGCCCTATTTACAGTTTGAAAAATTTGTTGTATAAAAAATAGTGCTTAAACTCTATTCTCTTTATATACACAAGTAGAGTGTTATTAGTATAAAATCAAGAGATTCTCTTAAGAATATATAAGACTTTTCAGACAGGAGATAACATTTTAAATTCATGGCATCGGATGACCAGTTAAAAAAGCCCCTATTTTATGGAACTTTTTCTGGACTCCTCCTTTCAGTCCGATGCCATGGTTTTCTTACTTACTTTAAGATTTTAACAGGTATAAAAGTGTTTTTCAGACAGGATATAATCTGTTGTGAAAAAAAGACAAGAACATATGTTAAAATCCTTAGATAATATTTAGAAGTCCGAGGCATTCGGTAAGTCTATAAAAAGGCCAATGTTAATGGAGTCCCTCCACCACTCTGGTCTTTCAAAGGCTGACCGATGACTTGGACTTTTTTACTTACTTAAGAATTTAATGGATGTAGGGGGGTTTTAGGCAGGAGATAATTATGGAAACTACGGAAAAGGATAGGTGCGATACTTCTGAGACAGGAGAGAACATCTGGTTTACCTTCACTCGCAGGCATATTTTGTCTTTGGCCGGCTGGGGAATGTTTTTTGCCGCAATGGGCGGCTACATGGTTCGGTTTTTCTGGTTTAAACACGGCTTCTTTTATCCTAAAGTACTTTTTGAACCTTCACCAAAGTTTACGATAGGAAGGCCTAAGGCTTTTCCAGAACACTCAGTTACAAAGCTCAAGTCGAGGAGGGTTTTTATTGTACGTGATGGTGATAGTTTTAAGGCCTTATCGGTGGTATGCACACACCTGGGATGTGCAGTAGAATTTTCTGAAAAAAAGAACATCTTTGAGTGTCCATGTCACGGAAGTAAATACTATAGAAATGGTGTGAACTTTGCCGGACCTGCACCCAAACCGTTAGACAATTTTGAAATAGTTCTGGATTATAGTGGCAGGTTAGTTGTAGATAAAAGCAAAAGTGTATCTGTTGAAACAGAGTTAATTGTGTAAATAATTAATCAAGTAGTATTTTTCTAAGGAAGAGAAAAGAGGAAGTGGCTGATATTTCATTTACAACAGATAGTGAGGCTACAAACCAGGCAACCCTACCCAGACAAGGTAAACGAATACCTCTTGATTTAGATTGGTTACAACAAAATATTCGTTGTCAGCATACATGCCCTGCACACATGGATGTACCCGGTTACATACGTTTAATTGGTCAGGGTAAGTATTTAGAATCTTATAAATTGATGCTGGAAACCAATCCTTTCCCCGCCGTTTGTGGATATATATGCGCACGTCCATGTGAGGCCAAATGCAAACGTGGTGATTTTGACAAACCGGTATCAATAGATGCCTTAAAGCGGTTTGTTACAGATTATATCTATAAGAATAAGATAACAATACCATCCCCAAAGATAAGTCAGAGGGAGGAAAAAGTTGCCATAATCGGATCTGGCCCTGCCGGATTAACGGCAGCTAACAGCCTTGCAGGTATGGGATACAGGGTGACTATTTTCGAAAAGGAATCTGTACCGGGCGGCATGTTGATGTGGGCAATCCCTTCCTATAGGCTCCCTCGTGAACAGATTATGTTTGATATAAGCCATATTCAGGCACGAGGTGTAGAGATAAAGACAAACACACCTATTGGAAGTCCGGGAAAGACTATTTCTGCTTTATTCGAAGACGGCTACAAATCCATATTTATAGCCGCAGGTGCACAAAAGGTTAGAGCACTTGGGATCCCCGGAGAAGAAGGAGATGGCGTTATGGACTGCCTTGAATTCTTGAAAAACGTAAGTCTCGGCGTCATGAGAAGTATGGGCAAGAAAGTGATAGTGGTTGGAGGCGGAAACGTTGCAATGGATACTGCAAGAACTGCCATGAGGTTTACTCAAAACGTTGGATACGAACATGCTGAGATGGATGCTGCAAGGATGGCAATTCGCCTGGGAGCCCAGGAAGTACATGTAGTGTGCCTGGAGTCTAAAGAAGAGATGCCGGCATGGGAACATGAGATTGAAGGGGCAGAGGAGGAAGGAATAATACTTAATCCATCTAAAGGGCCCAAGAGTATCATTAGGGAAAACAATAAAGTCGTGGGGTTAGAAACCCTGAATGTTAAATCTGTTTTTGACAGTGACGGCAGGTTTAATCCAAAATTTATCGAAAATAGTGAAAATATTATGCCCGCAGACACCGTGATATTAGCGGTTGGTCAGACGCCTGACACATCCTGGCTGGAGGGACGCCCTGAGATAGAACTGTCACCAAGAGGTACAATAAAGATAGATAATGAAACTCTTGCAACTACAAGACCAGGTGTATTTGCAGGAGGTGACGTTGCCTATGGCCCCAGAATCGTAATTGAAGCAGTTGCCGACGGTAAAAAAGCCGCAACTTCTATAGATAGATATATAAGGGGAGAAAGCCTTCAGGAACCTAAGAAGAAAGTCTGGGTTACACTTACGGACAGCGAACTTAATGCACGCGAAGAAAATTATGATGCCGTGCCACGCCAGGAGATGCAAATGTTG
>Ga0208409_1000815_pt1 | contig 13263 bp, 10 predicted proteins | sample ETNtaG_29_FD_185784 | JGI IMG/M metagenome (GOLD analysis project Ga0208409, IMG submission 185784) | Marine microbial and viral communities from oxygen minimum zone, Eastern Pacific Ocean - ETNP201406SV201 (SPAdes) (version 2) | ecosystem: Environmental > Aquatic > Marine > Oceanic ...
TCTGTGATATTGGGATCAAAAGGTGCTTTTCGATAAGAAGCACCTATACCGTGCCAATCAGTTTCGGATCCAACCCAGAAAAAAACAGCCGTAGTGATGCTATGTTGTTCTGCCAAAACCCAAATGGGTGGAGTTTCAATCCAGTTGGCATCGGCATCGTAGTTGAAAAATCCTTTTTGGGCATCAATAAAAGAATTATGCAGGATTCCATGGCGATTTGGATAAACCCCAGTTGCCAAAGAAACATGGGCTGGGTAGGTTGTTGATGGATAGACAGGAATCAGGTGATCTGCCTTGATCCCTAATTGTTCCATGCGCTTGAATGCTGTCAATGAAGCATTATCCTCTATGTCATGGGAAACGCCATCCATGGAAATTATAATCACAGTGGATTCTTGTTGTGCTCCAAGACCTATGGATAATAGGCAGCATACTACTACTAGAATACGAATCATTGAATGATCTTCGGCTTATTCTGGTTTATGGAATTTTAAGGTAAATCGGTCACTTTCCCCAATCTCGGAATATCTCTCCTTCTCATGATCATTGAGGCTGCTATAGGTGGGGGGGAGTGTCCAAACGCCTTCTCGATGATTCTTGGTATCTTTGGGATTCGCATTGATCTCAGAAGATGCTACAAAGACAAAACCAACTTTCTCTGCCAAAGCAATGGCGTAATCTTGATTGACATACCCTGATTTAGCCTCTGGATCTTGAGGTATAGAGGAGTCACCTCTGTGTTCAACCACGCCTAACACACCTCCGGGTTTAAGTGCTTTGAAAGACCCTTCAAACACAGCTTCTGCCTGTCCACGAGACATCCAATTATGGATATTCCTGAAAGTCAGCACCATATCAGCTGAGTTGGGTTCTGCAATTTCGATTCGGTCGGGCAGTTTAAGAACGGTGTGCTGCACATTGCTAAAAAGATCTGGATCTAGACTTAATCGATTCAAAAACTTAGCTACATTTGTTCGAAAATAAGAATTTTCGTCATTAGGATCATATCCTGCAGAGATATATTGTCCCGATTCATTCAGATATGGGGCAATAACCTCAGCATACCAACCTCCAGAGGGCCATATTTCAACTACAGTCATATCTTCCTCTAAGCCAAAAAATTCCAAGGTTTGTTGAGGATGCCTGTATGCGTCTCTAGCTTTATTGGTATCCGATCGATGCTCACCAGCGATAATACTTTCCAGTGAATGGGCAACAGTTAGGTCTGCGAAAACTATTCCAAACAGTAACCCCACGATAATTAAATTATTCAATACTATTTTTTTCATTATTCATTCTCTCCTTTCAATTTTTCCCTTGTCCTCCTGGTCACAACCGCAAATACAGGCCCAAGGACTAAACCAGCTACAAAACCGCCAATGTGTGCACGGAAAGCCACACCGCCACTTGCTCCAGCGCTGGCACTATTGAACAATTGTAGAACAAACCAAAACAACAATACTACATAAGCAGGCAAACGAAGTATTTGGATAAAAAATCCGAACGGGATTGCCACTTTAACTTTATGTTTTGGAAAGAACACAACATATGCTCCCAATATACCTGAAATAGCACCGCTGGCACCAATCATAGGTATTTGTGAGCCTGGTTCTGGCAGCGCTTGCGTCAGAGCTGCGACAATACCACAAACTAAATAAAACAGGATGAATGGGAACTTGCCTAATATATCTTCAACGTTATCACCAAAAATCCAGAGATAGAGCATATTTCCACCTAAGTGCATAAACCCGCCATGCAAAAACATGGAGGTGATCAAGGTCATACCTGGACTCACCCATTGTATCTCTGCAGGTAGCTCTATCCCCTGAATAAGGCTTGCTGGAATAACCCCTAGTGCATAAATTGCTTTACCACCATCTGACCCTAAACTAAATTGCCATAGGAAAACAAGACAACAAATAATCAGGATTGCAATGCTGACGATCGGTTTTGAATGCGTCGGATTTTCATCTCCTAGTGGAATAACCATTATCTATAACCACAATTGGGTTTTTTCTCAACTTTGTTATAGACCGCCAGGGCATCAGAAAGTTGGCTAGCAAGACCATTGATTCTATTGGACGATGAAGGATGTGTGCTTGCAAATTCAGGTACCCTTTTTTCTTTATCTTGCTGTTTCATTTTTTTCCATAGAGTCATCGTGGCAATTGGATTAAATCCTGCCTGAGCCATCAAAATGATGCCTGTCTTATCAGCATCAGATTCCTGTTCCCTGGCATAAGGGAGATTCAGACCGTAGGTTTCTAAAACCTGTGACATTGTATTGATAGCATTAATTTTATTCTGAGTCTCGTAGAGATCAGCTTGTGTATAGATGGGTTGGCTAGCAATTTTACTGGCCACCACTGCAGAACCGATTAGACCTCCTATCTGAGTCCGCTTTGATCTTTTGGCTCTCTCATAAATGTGTTTGTTCGTTACATGGGCTATTTCATGACCGATGACAGCAGCCAATTCATTCTGGTTGCTTGCAACCTCAAAAAGGCCTGTGTTGACTCCTATCTTACCTGCTGATAAGACGACGGCATTGGCATCTGGGTCTTCAAATACTTCTATTTCCCAGTCTAGACTGGCATAGGGTTCATCGATGAGCTTAATAATTCTTCTTGAAACGCAACGGACTAAAGTTCTCTTTCCTAGATCTCTTGATATTGGCACAGAGTTAATCATTTGCTCCCATTGTTTTGCCGATTCGATTTCGATCTCTCGCTCGCTGACCAAGAGAGCTGTCTGGGCAAATGGTGAATACATCATTGATACAAACAGGGTACCTGAGAGAATCCAACAGTGTCTGCGCTTGATCATAATTAGATTTGGTTCAAAAGATTTAAAAAGGACTGTTCTGCACGGTAGCTTGATCGCACCAAAGGTCCTGCAACAATTTCTTTGAAGCCCATACCCAATCCAATTTCTTTATACCGATTAAATTCAACTGGCGATACAAAGCGAGCAACATCAAGATGGTACTTTGTGGGTTGGAGGTATTGACCCAATGTCATTAGACTGACTCCAACGGAACGAAGATCTCTCAAGGTGGTAATGATTTCATCATCAGTTTCACCAAGACCAAGCATCATGCCTGATTTAGTAATTATATTGTTCTCATAAGCGTGCATGAGTACATCCAAAGATTGATGATAGCTAGCCCTTGGGTCCCTGACAAGGGAAGTTAATCGTTTGACTGTTTCAATATTATGAGAAAAAACATCCAGTGTGCTTTGCAACAGTACATCGAGTGATGCTGTTGATCCTGAAAAATCAGGAGACAGAACTTCAATCAACACCTTAGGATTTTTAGCTTTTGTTTGAGTCACACAATGTGCAATATGTCGGGCACCGCCATCGGGTAAATCATCTCTATCGACCGAGGTCAGTACCACATAATCAAGCGCCATCAAAGAAACTGTTTCAGCAACATTATTGGGCTCCAATGGATCAATCCAACCCTTTGGATTACCGGTATCCACTGCACAGAATCGGCATGCTCGAGTGCATATGTTGCCCAGTATCATTAGTGTTGCCGTGCTACGGTTCCAACATTCTCCTATATTTGGACATTTAGATTCCTGGCATACGGTATTTAAACCATGGGCTTTGACGTCTTGCAGTAACGTTTTATAATGCTTTCCGGTTGGCAATTGAACCTTGAGCCATTCTGGTTTCCTAAGACGACTATTCAGTGAAGCATCAGAGGTTTTTTTCATCCCATCCTTAATTGCAGTGATTCCAAATTGATTGGTATATTTTTCACCGCTAAGGTTTCCCAGTTTTTCGTTTTCAATGACCACAGTAATTAATATCTCTTAACAATTGCACTATTCTCTATACTTCACCTCAATTCAGTTTAAGATGTTTTCTATATGATGAAAATGAAGCTAGCTAAAAACATTATAGGCATATTCATTCTTGTTCTCTTAATAATTTTGCCAAAAGGAGAAGCTCAATACTCGATTAATGAACGCTTCATTGGATGGAAGCAACAACCCATTGGCATAAAGAGCAACGGCAAGATAATCAATATCAATGCCTACATTGCTAATACTCAGAACAAGCGAAAACAAGGACTCATGCATGTCGAAAGCATGCCAGACGATGTAGGAATGCTGTTTATCTTTGATCCACCCAGAATGGTTTCAATATGGATGAAAAATACACTCATCGAGCTTGATATTATTTTTATTGACCAGGATCAAAAAATTATCAAAATTCACAAAAATGCACAACCGTATAGTTTGGAAAGTATTTCATCAGGGTTAGCGGTTAAATGGGTGGTTGAAATCAACGGTAAAGCCAGCGATCTATGGGAGATCAAGCCTGGAGATCAATTGATTTTTCAACAAGCAGATTAAAGAGGGCCGCGCCTTAGAATCGTCCACCATCTGGCAATATTAATCAAACTCATCAAAGATGCCGCAATATAGGTACATGCTGCAGCAGTGAGAATAGATCTGGCATGAATGTCATCACCTTCCTTTAAAATCTTCCCTTTCTCCAACATCGGCAAGGCTCTGTTAAAACTAGCATCCCATTCTGTGGGCAGGGTCACTAAATGAATGACCGCTCCTAAACCCAAAGTTAGAATACCTCCCACAAACATCACTAAACCAGACTGCGGCACCCTGGTAATCAATGCTACAAATGGAGCAGTCATTAAAATCAGAGCGCCTAATCTTTCAGCTGGTGCCATGGTTTTGACTAATAAAGTTCTAATTTTGAAGGGGCGATACCCAGTTTCATGTTGATGTGCATGACCCACTTCATGGGCAGCAACGGTAATAGCGGTTAATGACTGGGATTGGTATTTTTCTTCCGTTAAGCGAACCGTTTTAGTGATCGGATCATAATGATCCCCTAAATTGGTTGACTCAACTGTAACCTCATTCAATTGTAGTGCTTGCAGTAGTCTTTCAGCAAAAAGATGCCCGTTAAATGGGTAACGATCACCAGGTTCACTATATTTCAACATGGTTCTTTTAACCCAGATTGAAGGCCCAACAAGGATCAGCAATACTAGCACTAATAAAATAACCCAATTCATATCACATCTATATGATTCTATTGTCTTTTTATTATTTTACTCTGCGCACACTGACGCTGGCATTGTAGCCTTCCACACTGAGCTTGTAGGAGAAGGTAGCCTTCTTGATGGTCACCCTCGGATTGGTCAATTTAACAATCAATAAACCATTGCTGGACTGTTGCCAAACCTGACCATTCTCTAGCTCAAAAACTGTCCTGCCATTCCATCCTGAAAACTCGCCTATAATTCGACTGGTAATTTGACCTGGCTGTGGGTCATTGTCAGCATTGGGCATGGTTTCATCACCAAATCCACTTTGTGTTTCGTTTCCTGATACAGAGGATTCTTGCTTCTCCTGATCAACAAGCTCGTTGGATGTTTCCCTAGCTGTTGCTTGATCACTCGCTTGTTCTTGTTGCTGGTCTTTATTTCGGTCCAGCCATTTCCTGACTCTGTTCGATTTTTTTGACCTAGATGATTGTTTTGCTTTAGTTGATTGTTGTGTCTGAGACTGATTGGGTACTTTTGCTAAACGGTCATAACATTGCAGCCTAATCAGGGACACTTGAATTTCAGAGCACTCTGCTAGTCTCTCTTCCATAGTTTGTGCATTAACCGGGACAGTATATCCGGCTACAATTAGAACGGATAAAAATGCTAAAAAACTGAAACGCTTGTTCATGGTAATCATTCCTCAATCAAATCGGAGAGGGTGTAATCATAACCCGACTGACCTTGATATGAAATATGACTTTTTATATATGTACAGTAAAAATGTATTCATCTCATAACCATTTATGTGTTGTTCTATAACAACTATATCTAAAGGAAGAGCAATCATTTATGCATTATCAGCCTTTGGGGGGAATATCTATCGGTATATTTCACTTGCTTAACTAAAGCATATCATTAACAATATCTTACAATAGTGGGGAATACGCTCAGGACAAGTGGTGGCTTATTCGTCAAAATTGTTTTTTTAATTATCACTCTGCAAACAGAGGGGGAAGAAGAATGGAAAAAAGGTCATTAAGAAAAGGTTTTAATACCTATCTAGCTTTGGGGTTATCAGTGTTGTTATTTGCTGTACCCGCATGGTCTCAAGATGAAGATGAAGAGGCAGCTGAGCTTGGAAGAATTGAGGTAACAGGTTCTCGACTGAATCAGATTGATGTCGAAACTGCAAGCCCAGTAACAGTTATTACTCGTGAACAAATTGCATTATCGGGTATGGCAACGGTTGCAGAGGTACTACAGACTACTCCTTTCAACTCGTTTGGATCGTTTAGGGAAACTTCAGGTTATGCCAACGGTCAAGCTGTTGTAAATGAAATTTCATTACGTGGTTTAGGTGCTCAAAGAACTTTGGTGTTGGTTGATGGACGCAGAATTGCATCAACAGGAGGATCTGGAGGTGCTGCTCAAAACTTGAACCAAATACCCACTGCTATTGTAGATCGAATTGAAATTCTCCGTGATGGTGCTTCGGCTATTTATGGATCTGATGCGATTGCCGGTGTTGTCAATATCATTACTCGTAGAGATTTTGATGGCATGGAAATTTCAGTGACAGCAGGTCGCCCAGATGCAGGAGCAGAATATACCAGAGCTAATATTACCGGTGGTATTTCTAATTCAAGAGGTAATATTTTTTATACCTTACAGCACTATGATCGAAGACCTCAATACTATAATCAAATTGACTATGCGGCACATGCATACGATTACGATTATTATAGTTCTTTTGGATATCCAGGATCTGCTTACATAGTTGGCAGTCCTGTTTTTGGAGGCTATCTGGTTGATCCAAGATGCCCTGAAAAACCAGTTGGTGGTGCAGGAGACGATGGCACAAATAGTGATCCTAACTTCCCTAACTCATACAGATGGGCTGGCGCTGAAGGTGGAAACGCTGGGGGTCGCTGCGGTTATGACTTTGCCCAAGACATCATTTCTTCACCCAGAGCCAAAAGAAATGCATTCCTGATGAAGTCACAGCTTGAATTAACTCCAAGTGTTGACATGGATGTAGTTTTGATGATTTCACAAAACGATTCTGATTCTAGATTTGCGGGCACTCCTATTACATCGCCCTACCCAACGATGGAAGCAGATAATCCCCATCATCCACTGAAAGCTTATGGGATTGATTGCACCGTTAATAATTGTGGTCAAGCCATTTTACTTGCACGATCGGTTCCGAATGGAACACGTGATAATACTGTAACGACAAACATTCAAGACCTAAGATTAGGTTTTAGTGGTGTCTTAGATGTTGCAGGTGGTTTAGAGTGGGAACTGAATGCACAGGTTGTCAATAATGATACGGATAACCAAACACAAAATCTTGTGAACAAAGCACTTTTGCAAGCAGATTTAGATGCCGGTCTACTTGACTTGTGGAATGTGAGTGGAACTGGTTTGGATGCTGTTCAAGCTAGAATGCAAGGTTTCAATCACACCAAACTCTATCAAGCTGACTTAAAACGACAGCAAATTGACTTCATTACCAAATTTGATATTGGTGAAATGGCTGGTGGTCCTGTTGGTATGGTTGTTGGTGCAGAATATTCACACTTATCATACGCAGTACTGAATGATCCAGCATCGAATGCATTGATCATTGCAGGAACAGCTGGAGGTGATGATATCGCTGCAGAGAGAAGCAGAAAATCTGCATTCTTCGAACTTGGTATGCCTGTCCTAGATAATTTAAATATCAGCGTTGCTGGTCGTTATGACGACTATAGTTCTCCTGGTATTGGTAGCAACTTCTCACCACAAATAACCATGGCTTATAAACCTGTTGACTGGATTTTGTTGAGAGGCACATATGGTGAAGGCTTCCGTGCTCCAGCAATGGATGACTTATATGGTAATCAGTCTGAAAGTTTCCCAAGTGGTATTGATATTACAGGTTGTGCTAGTGGTGTCTCCGTTTGTACCGCAACCCAGTATCGTGCCCTCTATGGGGGTAACCCTGACTTGAAGCCAGAGGATTCTGAACACTACACACTTGGTTTTGTTATAAGCCCAATGCCTGAATTAGACTTAGCATTTGGCTTCTGGCACACCGATTACCAAAACTTAATTACCACATCTAGCATTAATCGTGAGTTTGCAGCAGAAGCAGCTGGTTTGACAAACTACGTTTATCGTTATGGAGCTGGTGAAGAGGGTCCAGCAGGAACTGTTAAATACATTTCTCTGCAATACAATAACTTTGCCGGAGTTGAAGCTGAAGGTCTTGACTTTGAAATCAATTATAATATTGATACTGAAAATGCAGGTACATTTGAACTTGGAATCATTGCTGCAAAATACACTAAGTATATTGTCCAAACCTATCCTGAAAGCCCTAAAGATGAGTTTCAAGGAGAGTTGGGATTACCGGATCTTCGAATCAACCCACATGTTTATTGGGGTAAAGGTGACTGGAATGCCGCATTAACGGGTTATTATCTTTCAGGTCAGGATGAGGACTACGGTGGTGCTAATTATTCTGTAGGCAGCCACTTTGAAATGGGTCTTCAAGTTGGATATCAACTTTCATGGGATGCATCATTAACAGTCGGTGTCAATAACATCGGCAATGAAGAACCTGAACAGAACTCTGATTGGTATGGCTGGGAGCCATTTGATTTCACCTTGTATAGCACCTGGGGTAGAACGGTTTACCTTCGATACGATCAAGATCTCTAATTTATTAGAGTAGTTCGATCATAAGAGCGGGCATATTGCCCGCTCTTTTTTTTATGGGCTAATTTCTGTACGTAGCTGGACCGCTAAATCTTTAGCTTTTTTGATTTGCTTGAGACCCATTCTCTGTTTCAAATCTAACAAAGCTCTTTTGGCATAACCGATCGCAAATATTTCAGCCATTTTCTCGGTTCGTAAAACATATTTACACTGAGGAATTGTTTTATCTATCTCTTCTCTTTCATTTTCCCAGTGTTTTTGCAAGTCTTTCAGTGCCCGGTCATCCATCCTATCAGCAGCTAATGACAGCCAAGCATAGGCTTTGATGACATTTTTCTTCACTCCTTTTGCATCCCTATAGGATAATCCGACTCCAACTTGAGATCTTGTATGATTCTGCAGTGCCGCTTGCTGATAAAGCTCAAAAGCTTTTTCATAGTCTTTTCTAACTCCAGTGCCATAACGATACAATCTCGCTAAACCATTGATGCCATCTAAGTTTCCTTTTTTAGCTGCTTTTTCATACCAGATTTTAGCCTTTTTGGCATTCTCAGGAACAACTTCTCCTCCCATATACATTTCTGCCATGGCTAGTTGGGCTTTAGTGAAATCTTGTTCAGCAGCGAGACTGATCCAGCGAAATGACTCCTTGTAATTTTTTCGAAAATCACCATGCGATGTTCCAGAATATAAAAATCCAAGGAGTGTTTGGGCCTTGGCGTCACCTTGTTCTGCTTCATTCTTGCAAACCTTGATCGCCTCCATGCACTGGTTTTTCTTGATCAAGGTTGTGCATTCGGTTGACTCCATTTCTGCAAACGCTGGTGATAATAAAAAAACTAATGTTAAAAATATTATCTTGGGTAAATGTAGCATGGATAAATGTTAACTAATTTTCTTTGAAGCAACTAGATCTTTAGGAAAATTTTAGATATGGTTTTACATCTTACAAACACATAAGGGTTTTAAATGAGGTTTTTAATTGTACTGTTGATTGTTTTTGCTCACTCAAATACATTTGCCGTTAAGCAATTTCCAGTGGAGCATTTTTTCCAAGACCCACAGATGCTAAATCCTCAGTTATCTCCAGATGGGGACTATCTAGCAGCACTGCTGCCTTTTAACATCAACGAAGAAACTCAAAAAGTCTGCAAACAGAGAACAAAGAAATTAATAGAAACATTCAAAAAACAAGGCTATGGAGATGTATCTAATAATCCAGAATTACTGAAACAATTAAAAAAAAGATTTATACAACCTGAAAAAGGGGTCCACCTCTGTGACCGCAGTCGACGCAACATTGTAGTGATTTGGCTGAGTGATCCAAACCCGGATTGTCAACAAGGCAACTATGGACAATGCAACAAGGTGCGTGTGACTCAGCTCAGAAGTCAGAATGTCTCTAGTTTTTATTGGGCCAACAATGAAAGAATTATTTTTGAAACCGGTGGGGATCAGTTAAACGATATGACAGGATTTGCGGATAGAGTTGGTTTGTATGCAGTCAATAGAGATGGTAGCAAAGACAAACAACTGGTGAAACCAGGAGATGCAATAACCTATAAAGTCATCAGCACTCTTACACTGCATCGATTACCCGAGGATCCGGAACATGTTTTAGTCATGCGGAACGATCGCAAACGCTTTTACCTGGATGTCTATAAAATGAATGTCTATACCGGTAAATTCAGCCGGGTTTTATCTCCTCCCGGACCGGTTACAAATTGGGGAGTAGACAACAACGGAGTTATCAGAATGGCAACCATGCAAGATGAAAATTCTCTCAGCTATGAAACCCAGATTATGTACAGAGATAACGAAGACTCAGAATGGCGGGAAGTTGATCGTTTTGAGGGGTTACAAAATGGTTGGAATCAACTCGGTTTTACAGAAGACAATGGACAAATATACATTACTTCAAACCTAGGGCGTGATACCTATTCTATTGGTGTGTTTGATCCTGAGACTGGCGATATTGAAGACCTATTTGAAAATGAAGGCACAGATGTCAATAGATTAGGGTTCACCGACGATGGGGAGGCCATCACCATTCTCTATACTGATATAAACACCAAACCAAAACGGCATTTCATTAACGAAAAATGGAAAAATATCATTGAGAACCTTAATGTTTCATTCGGCGTTGACTATGTTGGAATCACATCCATGAGTGATGACCAACAAAAAATGATCCTCTCAATTGCTGATGATAGAAATCCAGGTGATTATTACCTCTATGACCGAGGCAAGAATACGATTACCTATTTGGGGTCAATAAGGCCTTGGGTTGATCCTAAAACCATGGCAGAAATGCAACCCATCTCATTCACAGCCAGGGACGGGGAAACAGTCCATGGTTTTCTAAGCTTACCCGTTGATAGCAATGGCAAGAATCTGCCACTGATTATCAACCCACATGGTGGGCCTTTTGGCATCCAGGATCAATGGAGGTTCAACGGTGAAACACAATTTTTTGTGAACAGAGGCTATGCGGTCATGCAGATTAATTTCAGGGGCTCAGGAGGCTACGGTAAACGCTTTGAAAGAATGGGGTTCAAGCGGTGGGGTCTGGAAATGCAGGATGATATCAGTGATGGGGTTTATTGGGCAGTGGAACAAGGTATCGCGGACCCAGAGCATGTGTGCATTTATGGTGCAAGCTATGGAGGCTATGCCACTATGGCAGGGATCACATTGACACCCGAGCTCTATCGATGCGCGGTAAATTATGTTGGAATCTGGGATATAAAGATGCTGTACGAGCAAACCGGTAGGTGGACTGATAGAATGAAAATATGGTTTCACAGTCATGTGCTCGATCCAAAAAAAGACCTTGATCAATTAAAGAAAACCTCCCCAAATTTTCACCTGGATAAAATTAAAGCGCCACTATTCATAGTTCATGGCAGGCGGGATTATAACGTTAGAGTCGAACAGGCTGAAACTTTGATGGATGCATTGGATGAGAAAAACATACCCTATGAAGTCTTGATTAAAAGAGAAGAGGGACATGGATTCACACTTGAGGAAAATAAAATTGAACTCTACAGTCGCATGGAGGAGTTCTTCGAAAAAAACCTAGCAAAATACTAGATCTGGCTAATCAAATAATTCCCTTACTGCTCGATCAGCTTGGCTGATAGCAGCATCCACATAGGCAGAGCCTAATGAATCACTGTTGGCAATGGTAATATTGCCAAATGGTTTTCTGCCAATCACGTGTGGGTAGCGTTCATCGTCTAGATCGTCTGGCAGCTCACCGCCAAAGAATTCTGCGTCAAATAAATTGTTGTACTCATAGGAATAGCCATGCGCCCATCGGTTGACAGTAATGGCTGCAACATCATCTTCATCAAAGTCTGAACCAAACATTCCCCTCAGTTGATCAAATAATTTGTCTTCATAATCTTGATAGCTCATTGTCAAGATCTCATGACGACCGAGACGGAATTGCTCTCTGTTAGTATAGCCCTGGTTTGGTCGGGTAGGTACATGTTGCATCATGAACACCACTGGATCTTCAAAAGTCTGTGGAAATTGATAGTCACCGAGGCTCACTGGGAAATCAACATAGAAGCTATTATAAAAACAATTTGGACACTGCAGGGTATGAACCCCTTTGTTTGCTAGTATGTGCCAATTCTTCATCGCCACTTGCACCCAAACCAGGGGCACTTTTACATTGTATTTAAGGGCCTCCTTCTGTTTCTCTGGTAGTTGAGGGCAAAGCTCGGGAATGGTGCTGTTGTAACAAGCAAGAATGGATTGCTTAGCAAAAACTTTATACAGTGCTCCCTGTTTTGCATAAATTATTTCGACTCCATCTTTTTTGTTGATGACTGATACCACGGTACTGTTTAAACGGATGTTAGTGTCTTGTCCAGGCTTATCCAGCATGGAATAATCTGCTTTGGCAGTGACAATATCTTCCATGTTGTCTCCAGGTATTGAATTGGGAATGAGTTTCCGCACCAGTAATCGTGCAATTGTTGCATTACCGTCGGGAAAGTGAAAAATATATGGTTCATTGGATAATTCGTTTTTACTCATGTAGTCACGAATGCTCTCATCGAAAGTTTCGATTTCGTACATGGGGTTTTCCTGATCATTGATCTTGTCGCTTGAATCTTCGTTATCCATAAAACCTAACCCGGCAAAACCTGGCAATCCGTCACCCCAGCAACCAGCAGCAGGAATGGAATCATTGCCCACTCCCCAAAGACCCCATACTAGACTATGAAAAAGACCGATTACCTCCTCTCCGACTTTATGGTATTTCCTTAAATAATCTTCATAACTGATGTTGTCTAACAAATAATATTTCTCCTCGAGACTTAATTTGGGAAAAAAATCGGTCTGATCTAAAAATAGCCTAATAAATTCTTCTTTGGATTCCTCTGAAATTGGCATCTGAGATGCAACTCTTTGAATATTATCAGGCTTTATGGATTCTTTATAAGTAAGATCGTATCTAAAACTGGGTACATTTTTAACGATCCGATTCTCTCCATAGGTTGCTTTGT
>Ga0208409_1000819_pt1 | contig 13238 bp, 12 predicted proteins | sample ETNtaG_29_FD_185784 | JGI IMG/M metagenome (GOLD analysis project Ga0208409, IMG submission 185784) | Marine microbial and viral communities from oxygen minimum zone, Eastern Pacific Ocean - ETNP201406SV201 (SPAdes) (version 2) | ecosystem: Environmental > Aquatic > Marine > Oceanic ...
CAATAGGATCCCTAACAGGGACAAGATATCCATATTTTCCATCTTGAAGCACCTCCCTAGGTCCAGTCGGACAATCGGTAGAAACGGGGGTGCAGCCACACATCATAGCTTCGACCAATACATTGGTTAGCCCTTCAACATGTGACGAAAGCACAAACACGTCGGCATGTGCAAAATATTTCAGCGGGTTTTCCACATAACCCAACAAACTCACTACATCAGACAAGCCAAGATCGACAACCAATTGGCCTAATTCAGCACGAAGAGGTCCATCGCCCAAAATCAACAACCGCACTTTTCTTCTATTTGAAAGTTCCTTCATCGCACTAATCAGATCTGCGAAACCTTTCCACGCGGCTAACCGTCCAGCGGCGACCACAACCGGAATGTCTTTGCTCACTAGCCACTCATGCTCAACAGAATCGCGCATTCTTTGGCGTGAAAGCCTATCGTCCACGATGTTGTATACGTAAACATGCGGTGGTGCATGAAACACCGTTTGGTACTGAGTAACCATATCCTTCGATACGCAAGTCAGTGCATCTGCCCGCCAAGCGACAGCCCGCATTAATTGTTTCAAAACCCAACGTTTGGAAAATGGTATGTTTGAATAAGTATCAAATGGCGTCACTCGAGAAGACCCACTAATCTTCGCTCTTGTTCTGGATATAATCCCCGCTATTAGCACAACGACATTTAAGTGATCCTCAGCAGAGAACACCACATCAGGTTTGACCGACCGGAAATAATGCCACAAAGGCAACACCATATTCCTAACTTTCGGTTGATTCAATATGATTACGTTGATAGCTCCCATCTCCGGTAATTTATATTGCGGGTCGATATAGCCAATCACCAAATCAACATCATGGCCTTTATCACAATGCGCACGAGCGAATCTAAGTTGCGCAAGGGGAACGCCTGCAATCGCAAATCGAGGGGTGACAACACAAATTTTCATTTCAACATCCAGTTCATATTTCATTCCTATTTTAAAAATTTATGTATCAGCGTTATGATCTATTGCATTTAAAATCATCGCAAGACGTAACCGTGCTGCCGTATATGAATATTTTCTATCATAAATAGACCGTAACTCCTCATCAAACCGAGCTACGACCATTTCATCCACAGCGTCAATTGCCACTACAAAATCATCCGCGGTTCGACAAACTTGCCCAACTTTATAACCATCCTCCTCATACCCCGAAAAAGCCTCTGCCGTTCCAATAACGGTCTTCCCATACATCAAGGCCTCTGCAACTTTGGTTTTCATCCCTGACCCATCAAAAATTGGTGCTATCACAAAGTGTGCCCTTAAATACCATTCGGCCAAACTATCAACGGCACCAATAACCTCCACCTTACCCTCTAACTCCAACTCTTTTTTATAACGCTCAAACCCCTTACCAACAATGCATATTTTAATGTTAATTCGAGGTACGACATGTTTTACAAACCATGTAATACCAACACGGTTGGCATAGAAAACACCGCCAACAAACAAAGCAAACTTCTGCTGCGAGGGTTCAGTCACTTTCTGCGCATTCGACACCAATTGATCTCGAAGCGCCATTGGTGATACATGCGTTGCCTGACGACCATAAATTTTTTGGAGCAACTGGCTATCCCGTTGACTCAAACAAATAAGCTTGTCAGTAAATTTTACAGACTTTCTCTCCGCCAGATAATTAACCACAAATACAGCCAGAGCATGAACCGACTTATTTTGCCTAAATGAACCCCAAAAAAATCTAACTTCTACATTATGGAAAAATGTATAAACCTGCACCTGAGGAAACATCTTTTTTACAAGTTTAACGACCTCACCGAAGTTCGAGCCATCCACAAATAGCTTGTTAATATTCTTGGTACTAATAAGATGAAAGACAGTATGAATAGTTTCTGAGTTTACCCCGTCAATATGACCTCTAAATGCATTTATGATCGATTTAAATCCACGAATTGGTTGCTTGCTTAATTGCAAGACCGTCAGGCGATCACCATAAATATCTGTGAGCACATCATGGTTAAGCTTACACAACATTTCGCGCCCACCGGATGGCGATTCTTCCAATTGATTTGTCAGCAACATGACTGTTGCTGCTAGATTTAAATTCATGTACTTACCTGATCAAATTATTCTGTATTAAACAGCACGCAATCACCTTCATTCAAGGATAAATTCTTATTGCGTGTTATTGGATAAAATCCGCTGACCGAAAACCCAGCCGCCTCGAAAATAGAAAGTGATTGCATATAATAACAAGGGGCTGACCACCTGGGCATTAATTTTTATAAATACTTTCACTTCATTATATTGTAAATTTTAACGCTATTATTTATATGTCGCATCCAATAAATCAGGCGCATTATTCCTTAAAAAAGTCACAAATGACTCATCTTGAAGATAATTATCAATTAATGAAATTTCAGATTTATAAGCCTCAATAAGGCTATGATCTTTAGTCTGTTGACATCTCATGCCAAAACTTATTTTGATCCACTAACTTCTGCAACTGGAACGGAACCCATCGTATTTTCTTAATCCACAGGAGGTTCTGCTTAATCTGGAAAAGTCGTGGGAACCTATGCCTCATCATTGTGTGACCTAAATAATGCCGTAGGTTTTCCGCATATGCATCGAGGATACACTCCTTCAATTCATTGGCTTTTAAAGTAGCCTGCCCCTCTGCTGCGTTAGCAATATTCAATGCCATTACCCTGAAATCCTGAGGAAGTCGACTGTGTAAAAGATGGTGAACCCAATCTTTCAAAAGGGATATCCCTGATGAATTAGATGAAGTACCACTTTGACGAAGATAACAGACGACAGAGGGGGCTATTCTAACTTTTCCTAAAGTTGCTGTCCGTAGTGCGTGAAAATATTCAAACACTGTTAAATCTGAAAAATCATGGGCCTGGATTTCCTCAAAGATAGTACCCAATGTTTGAGTGCGAAAAACATGATAGTATAAAACCTGATGTACCCTCGCCTCATCAAGAACCCTCTCACCTATGAAATCTGACGAAAGGTCATGGCACCGATAGCCATACGTAAATCGTGGAGCGTTCATTTTCCCAAAAACTTGATTAGATAATTCAGTACGGACATCGATAGAAAAAAATGGAATTTTACCCCCTGCTGCAACGTATGAAGCGTCGATATTTAAGTAGGCAATACTTTGCTCTATACCAGTTACTATTGGATAATCATCATTATCCGACATCATTACGTATTTAGTTTTTACTTTTTTGGAAGCATCAACACATTTCATGTAAAAATCAGAAAACGACGCATCAGAGTAACGATGATACTCATAACTCAAATTCGGAAAGGTTAGCCGGTTAGACAATAGCCTATCTATTGTTGGATGAACCTCCCCATCAGCAATGATCACATGATATGGAAAATTAATTTCATTGGCATACCATAACCAGCGGAGTGTATGCAGATGACGCCCTCTAAGCGTCAACAAAATAGTAATTTCGTTACTTCTGGCCATATATATAGTAAGGCACTTCAGGCCTAGGATCACTTGGACGATTACTTAACTGATATTTCGAAGCGGCTAACACTTTATAAACATTATCATAGGTTCTAAATGCATCCCCTTCTCCTCTATTGGCCTTAAAGTCATGACAGGAAACTACAACATGAGGAACGGCTTCTAAAACACGGCTCATTCCGATCAGTGCAGAGGTCTCTGCGCCCTCAATATTTATTTTGATCAGATCAATTCGTTCTGAATCAGTTTCTTTGATGATACTTCCCAATGTTCGCGCTTGAACACGAATAGATCGTTGCCCAGTTTGCGTGCTATTTGATAAGAAATTATCCCCACTAGAAATATTGATAAAACCTTCAGAATCCGAAACTGCTGCATTCACCGCGATCACATTTCTGAGCTTGTTTTCCTGAATGGTCTTAACTAAGCACCTATAGGTATGAGGATGTGCCTCAATAGCAATGACACGACCAGATGCACCCACCAACTGGGAAAATACTATTGCATCGTCACCAATGCCTGCTCCTATGTCAATCACAGTATCTCCTAGTTGCGGTCGGTAACCATGACACCAACCAAAAATCTAAAACGTTGGATTCAGCTTGATTTAATGATGTTACGTTTAACTCTGGGGACACAAAAGTGATGTCTTTTCTGTAGTTATACCAATCCCCATCTTTATCTATATATATACAAATAGGAGACAAGTACTTAATACTTTGTTGTATCGTTCCTACCAATGCAACTAGAAAGCGCGCGCGCCCTTTTTGAAGTCGCTTAAAACGCTCTTTGATTCTTCTAATCATCATATCTGAGTCACCGAATTACGTAGCAAATTTACTGTATCGCCGATGCCTCGTCGTAAATTTCCTGAAAAAACAAAACCTTCCGCCATAAATCGCTCACAAGAAACCTCATAAGAGAGCTGATTCATGATTTTACTATCAACAAAACTTACTTGCAGGTCAGGAACAAACTCCCGAACAGTGTCGACCACTTGCCTAACGTCGGCATTATGAGTGAGTACATTATAAATACGACCATCAAAGAGGTCCTTACGGATGATGAATGTAATAGCTCGTGCAGCGTCAAAAAGATCCAAGTACGGTCGTTTCTGATCATATGCAGTACTCCATACAGTTATAGGCTGGCCCATTACTGCCTGCCAGCAGAACTTATTCACGGCCGTATGAAAACGCATGCCAGGTGATGCGCCAAAGATGGTGCCAAAGCGACAAGAAACTGCTTTCAACCCATCTTCTAAACAAAGTTTTGTGACCAACTGTTCTTCTTTTAGCTTGGTAATGGCATAGGGGCTTTGTGGTTGTAATTCATCAGGACTGCAATCTTCGGCAACCACTTCGTTTTGCGTGCCATACACACTGGTAGAAGACAGCGCGATCAAGCGCGTGCCGCTTTGTGCACAAGCTTCTGCTACTTTCATAGTAGACTGATAGTTATTTGCCTCCAATAAATCAGCTTTGTCAAAACTACCCGCTGCATCTGTAATAGCAGCAAGATGAATTAGAACAGAGGCACCATTCAAGATCGGCAAAAGATCAATCGTCGCAACATCTCCCTCTATGAAACGATAGCTACCCAAAGCAGGCAAATTAAAAAGCGAAGGGAATCGTTGGGTCAACATATTATCAATCATAACTATTTGTGCCCCAGGAAACTGCACTGCTAAATCACGCACCAAGTATGAACCAATATGACCATTTGAACCGGTAACAACAATCTTCATCTAAAAATCCTTAATTGATTATTAATGCATTAATTGAAAAAACTAGAGGACGTATTATTTTCCTATAATCAACTATCCCATTATTTAACTGTAACTGACACAGAATCAATTTGATTGTTGAAAAAGAATATAACACTAATGAAAATCACAACCATGAAACAAGACAATTACATTTTTTTACGCAACTTATTTCAAGAAATAATTACCTCAATTTGAATATATGAGTCAACACCATTTCTTAAAACAAGTCATTGCATGATTATTGTGAACCACCCTTAGTGTACCTTGACACCCTTTTTCAATTACTCCGATAGAGTCATGCATGTACACTTCGAGCACTTCCAGCTGTCATCAATAATAATATCTGGCATACCCATTTCACCAACAACCTGGATCAAAAGATCCCGGTCAGCTTGAGAACCTATTCTCACTTGATTCGGAGCATCAACGCTCTTCTAATTCGTTTCCTAACTCACCTTTGGACAACGCAAATTCATTCATACTAACTAAAGTTTCATTATCCTTATTAATAAATTTTGTGTTTAATTTTTGGTGAATATTTTAAGCATTAGGCTCTAACTATGCTTGCGCCACTTGCAAAAGATAAGCTTCCATTAAATCGTTAGCCAATGAATGATTTTTTAACCTTGAAATAGAATGATCTAATCAGTTTTGACTCATAGGCTTTCATCTTGATCATAGCTAGAAGCTTTACCGGAAATGAAGGGAATATGGCTACATTTAAGCCCCGCATTTGATCATATGCAAAATCATACAATTTTATATTATCAGGAATACTAATAAGCTTATATCCAAGTTTATATATTTTATTAGTAAAAGCAATTTCGCCATTTTTTATTATATCGTGATACGCCTGCGATGAACCCTTCTCGCTATGCGGGAGACTGCCGAATTGCTTAGCAACCGCTTTAAGTACATTAGTACTTGTTAAGCCTACTCCACCATGCGCCGCTAATGCATCCTCTGGAGCCAAATTAAGGCCTTGATTAGATATTGCTTGATAAGATACAAAGCCGCAATTTTTTGTTTTTAAAAAGACGTCTACTGCAATGGATGCATATCCATCTCTGCTTATAACAATATCATCCTCGGTAAATATAAAGTATTCATATTCATCTTGTAAAAGTTTAAATGCATAATTATATCCACCAAACGACCTGCCATAATTTTCTTTTGTAAGGACTCGCACCTTCCCATGATTCAAAGTTTTACCATCTATTTTTTTTAAAAAATTAACACCCTTTCCCCATCCAGAATCATTGTTTACTATAATTAAATCTACTGGATATCCTGGATTGCACATCGACTCACTATCAATCACCCAATTAATTAAATCTATGACAGACTCCTCGGTTTGGAAATTTTGACTATGCGAAAAATATCCCATTGGAGATCCAGCCAAACCTGTATCTTCTCTAACTACACGAGGAACAAAGGACGTTGTTATAACTTTTGCAATTTTCAAAGTATCTCTTTCCGACCAAAATTACTGCGCTCAACTAACTCTTGACGGTACAGCAAGAAATCAGGGTATTCGCGGATATAGTCCTCAGGCTCAAATACCCTATCACATAAAACGGTCAAAACAGTACCCTTGTCTTTGTAACGTTGTTCAGCCCATATTCCAGGTGGAATATACAGCCCCAAACTTGGATGATTAAGCTCAAATTCAGCTGAATGAGAGCCGTCAGTACAAACAATTTCAACTGATCCACGTGGGCAAGTTAAAAATTGGGCGCAGGCCTTGTGGCCGTGCTGACCTCGAACTGACCCTTCTGGCGCACGCACCACAAATACACGGGCGATGGCAAAAGGCACATTAACCAACCCCTCCATAACGACAAGATCACCGTTATCCTCAAAATGGTGGGGGAGTTTAACTAAATACATCGAAGCAATAGTGGTATGACGATTAAAATTCATTATAGACTCTCTTACTTATTAACTTGATAACCCACACAGATAATCTAGTGTTTTTTTGGCCTTGTAAATAACACTAAACATAATATCAACCCAACGCACAACAATGATTTAATCACGACAATAAAGCGCATGATAGTAATAGGGAAACATTGCCATTGCTTCATCTGCAACCAGTCGCCACTGCCGCTTTGACATGTTTCGCGGAAAAGAAGGGGGGGGCAATAAACCTCTAAATAGTTTTGTGCAGCCTTTTCTAAAGCTTTCTCATCAAACAAATCCAAAATTTCTCTACAATAGCCCAAAGCATATACATCTGTTAGTTGTTCCTGTTTTATGTTTTTCAATCCAACTGTATCTGGGGAATATTTTCCTATAGGATTTTTGCAGTAGAATGCATTGCAATTAGAAATAACATCCTCCATATACTCATCAATCGTCTCAGGGCTCATCTCTTGAAATGAATCAATATTAATAGCGAGGTCAGCGACTCTCTCTTTAAAAAGACCTGATCTGTAGTCAATAAATTCAACTTTATCAATAAGCTCTGGAATAGCCTTCTTAAGATACAGCTTACTAAGATTTAGAACTTCTGGCAGATCAATGATTGTGTAAATTTCAATTTCAGGTTCGAGGCATAGCAATGCTTGGCATGTCCGACCAAAGCCTGCACCAATTTCAACAACCGATTTTATTTCACTTTTGAACTGGCTAAGTATAAAAAGTCCCTCTTCAACTGCAAATAAATGATCAATATTAATACTACAACCACCAACATTTACACTAACTGGCTGACCTATATTTACCTTCAATTTTTTATATTCTTCAAAAAAAGTCGAGTTTTTTTCTTTAGCAATGTTAAATAAAAGAAACTTATAATATCTCATCGATTCATCATAAGGACCCCATGCAGCAAGCCTTGTATTTGGACCAACTGGAAGACGAAATGAATTAACGAAATCATCGTCAATATTTTGAAATTGGGTCGAAGTAATATCCGCCCAAAGACTTGATTGTTTAGTCATTATGCTTAGTATCCCTTTTCAATAATTCACTGCTTATCAAAAGAATCCCCTCTTTAAGATTAATGAGAGGATTCCAGCCAGTTGCACTTGTGAATTTTTCGATGTCCGCCGTAAATGCCCTAAATTCAATCGAATCAGCGCCTGCCGGCCACGCCACACAACTAACCTCTATAGCTTTACCTGTTATCTTCTCTGTCTGGGTAGCTGCTAGCGTAAACGCCTGCTTTACCGTTGTGCCAACTCCACTTGCTATATTGAAGCATTGTCCGCCAAGCTGAGAACTGACTCCCGCTAAAAGAAAAGCATTAACAACATCGCTGATGTAAATATAATCGCGGAGATAATTACCATCCCCATAAACTATCAAACCTTTTCCCTGCAATGCCATAGCTGTGACTCTATTTAAAATACCTCTATCATCTGCCGAACTAACACTACTGCTTGGGCCATATACATTTGCCAGCCTTAATGAGACACTTTCCAACAAGCCTTGTTGCGTAGCCAAAGCGAGTTGCTGTTCTGCAAATAGTTTATGTAGGTCATAAACAGTTATTGGCTTCGGCGCAACAGTTTCGGCAACAGGACGTTGAGGTGTCAAACCATAAACCGTTGCTGTAGAAGCAAAAACCACTCGCGGTTTACATTGCCGTTCCTGCGCTGCCTTAATAAGATGATTTAGGGGCAATAGCGTTGAATTCAGACTTTCAGCAGGATTCTTGGCGGCCTCATATACACTGGTATTTCCTGCAAGGTGATAAATAATATCAGCCTGTGCAACAATTTCAGCCCAAGTGTCAGCATTGTGGATATCGGCTTTAATTGATTTTGTGTCGGCCAACGGCATTAATTTATTACGACTAACTCGAATTACTTTGCAGGAATACTTGACCAAAGCATCAACCAGTACTGAGCCAATATAACCACTTGCACCGGTAACAACTACCTTTTTTCCATTCAGATTAGCTAAACTGTTCATCACTTCTTTTTTTGTAACAGCAAGTGTAAGGATTGTGTTAGCCGTAAGTCTTCAGGGAAATTGGCCATTGGCAACGTATCCTCCACACCCAACCTTCGGGAGGTGGCATAACTCTTCATGGCCAATCGGTAGCCATAACGTTCAAAGGTATCTAATAGTTCGTTTAAACTCAAAAACCAATGCGGTATTCTACTTTCATAGTAGTTTTGTAGAGTGACATAAGACTTAATAGCCCCTGCAAAGACATCCGATAATAAAATATATTCTGGCTTAAGTACCGAAAACTTTGCGATCAAGTCTTGCCAATGCACAACATACTGAACGGAGGATGCAGCATGGATAAGATCAAATTTAGTGGCAGTTGGTAAATCTGATGTATACATTACCCCTCCCCCCGCATGAAGATTCATTCCGCTCTGACAGACTTCTAGCACCTCTACAATAGTGTAGTCAATTCTTTTCAAATCAGCGGGCATGCTCTCGGCAAGAGTCATGTTCCCAATTCCCAGCCCACCGCCAAAATCAAGAATGTTAATCTGCTCCTTGTCTCCAAGCATCATTGCCACTGTAAGCGGTAAATGAGTGCTACGCTGTTTATGAAACGCTGGAATTGGAATTGGTTGATCTGACTTGAGTGCAGCAAGGCATTCTGTTGCCGCCTGTAAGGATCGCTTACGGTAAACATCAGAACCAAAACCAGCTCCTTTCGCATTCGCCGCCGCAGATTGAAAATCGGGGTAACTGCCCTCCCAAATATAGAAAGGTTTAATTTGATCAGTAGTGTTAGTCATCGCTTTCAAGAATTATCAAATGGACCATGTGGTAACTGAATTGCTGCGTGCTCTTTTAACTTTGGATAACCTGCATCGCGCACTGTGACAACAGGGTTGTCAATTGGCCACTGTATTCCAACATCAAGGTCATTCCAAAATAAACCACCCTCATCGCCGGCGTCATAATGGCGGCTAACTTTGTAGTGTAAATCAGCCCAGTCACTCAAGACACAAAAACCATGCGCAATTCCTGGGGCCATATAAATCTGCCGTGGGCCAGCATCATGCAGCTCTACACCAAACCACTTGCCGAAGGTTGGTGAGTTTGATCGTAAATCCACACCCACATCAAAAACCCTGCCCCGCATCACAGTAACCATTTGGGCTTGTGGACGCTTTATCTGAAAGTGCATGCCTCTTAACACACCTTTTATTGAGCGGGATTGATTATCTTGCACAAAGGCATCGACAATTCCTGCCTCGCGGTAACGCTCAGATTGATAGGTTTCCAAGAAAAAACCTCGTTCATCTTGAAAGCACTTCGGCTCGATAACTAACAAACCCTTAAGAGGTGTCGTGTTAATAATCATGTGCTAGCAGATTTAGTAAAAAAACAATTAAAGGTCTCAATAACACGTGCAATATCTACTGATAAAAGCTCAGGATACATGGGTAAAGACAGCACTTCTGCGGCTAATTTCTCAGTAACACTCATGTTTTCTGCTGTACGAATACGATTTTTATAGGCAGGTTGTAGATGCACAGGCATAGGATAATGAATGCCAACTTGAATGTCATTCGCCTTTAGGTGCTCTATTAATTCATGGCGCTTGTCAGTTCGTATCACATATAAGTGAAACACTTGCTCTGCATTTTCTCGTGTTGCAGGTAATTGCAATGCTTGCTCAACTAACAATTTGGAATATTGGGCGGCGAGTTGCTGACGCTTGCCATTATCTGCATCCAAATGACGTAATTTGATTCTTAGGATGGCGGCCTGCAATTCATCAAGACGGGAATTTCTACCTACAGCGTCACTAATGTAACGACGTTGCCAGCCATATTCCCTGAGCATGCGCACTTTATTGCCTAGCTTGGCATCATTAGTGGCAATCAAGCCAGCATCCCCTATCGCGCCTAAATTTTTAGTGGGATAGCAGCTAAAGCAGGCAATATCCCCGAAACTTCCCAATCGCTGACCCTTCCATCTAGCACCGTGGGCTTGAGAAACATCTTCAATTAAAAACAGCTTATTTTGTGTACAGAACTGACCAATAGCATCAAGATCTGCAGCTTGCCCGTAAAGGTGTACTGCTAGCACGGCCTTGGTTTTTGGTGTTAATGCTTCTTGCAGCTGTGCGGGATTAAGCGTGTAAAAAACAGGGTCAACATCGACCAACACGGGGGTTGCACCTGCCGCTTCTATTGCCGCTACAGTTGCAACAGCAGTATGAGAGACAGTAATGACTTCATCGCCCGGCCCGATATCAAGTGCACGAATAGCAATTTCCAAGGCATCGGTACCGTTGGCGACCCCAATAGCAGAATGAGTGCCAATATAATCAGCAAATTCATTCTCTAGGGCTTCTACTTCTTCGCCCAAAATATAGCGATTGCTACGCAGTACTTTGAGCACGGCAGCCTCAATTTCATCTTGATAACTATGAAACTGAGCGGATGGATTGGCGCAAAGAATCATTACAGCACCTTGACTTCCGGCACATGAACCATCCATTTTCCGCCAGCGGCTACGTAGTCTTTTTCTTTAGCCATAATTTCTTCAGCGTGATTCCAGGCCAATAGCACAGCATAGTCAGGTGGATTGTTTTTAAACGTTTCATAAGGCACAACGGGGATGTGAACACCGGGCGACAACTTACCCTGCTTGATAGGCGTAGTATCACAAATGTATTCAATTAAATCCGGACCAATACTGCAATAATTAAGAACAGTAGTACTTTTTGAGGTAGCAGCGTACCCTGCTACCTTTTTACCCTGTGCTTTTAGGTCTTTGAGTAGCGAGACTAGATCTGATCTAGACTGCTCGACATTGGTTCTAAATGATTCAAATGTAGCTAACTGATCAAGCCCTTGCGCCTTTTCTTTAGCTAACAGTTGCGTAACTGCCTCCTTAACAGGATGGGCACCTTTATGCGCAAGCACATATCGCATTGAGCCACCGTGGGTTTTTTGTGGTAAGAGATCAATCAATTCCATGCCTTGCAATCCAAACAAATATTGAATCGAGAGTGCAGAAAATAGAAATACGTGCTCATCATAAATTTGATCATAAGACGTTTTAGCAACGACATCGCCCAGATAGGGGTCTTCAAACATGACCACGCCTGTGGGTTTAAGCAGTTTTTTAATGCCTTTAACCACACCCACAATATCCGGGATGTGGCACATGACATTAGCAGCCAGAAAGGCATCAGCTTGACCTTCTTCACGAACGATGACCTCGGCTAGCGCTTCGGAGAAAAATTCAGACCGGGTACGCACGCCGTGCTTATTGGCTTCTTGAGCTACATTCAAAGATGGCTCTATCCCCAAATGACGAATACCTTGCTCGGCAAAATTTTTAAGCATGATGCCGTCATTGCAACCAAGCTCGACAACAAAAGGATCTTCTTGCGTAAGATAGCCAGACTGAATAACCTGATTTGCAAACTGCTTGAAATGTTGCCCCATAAATCTAGATGTACTGGAATAAAAAGCGTAATGGTCGTGAAACATTTTCTCGGGTGCTGGCTGCTCAATCAATTGCAACATCATACTGACTTCTGAGTAGCCAATTTCCATCTGAAAAAAATATTCGTCCTTAAAATCTTTAGTTTCAAGAAAACCATTACCTAAAGGTTGCATCCCGAAATCAAGAACTTTAGTCAATGGCGTATCGCTCACTCTACAGAGATTTTTTGTCATCGTATTTTATTTCCTTGATCAATAAATTTAATTTAAAAGTGCCAACACATTATCTGAAATGGTTTTCCCTATGGCTAATGAAGCTGTTGCCGCTGGAGATGGAGCATTACATACATGAATAATATTACCCTCTTTACGAATATAGAAATCATCCAATAAGTTACCCTGGCGATCACAAGCCTGTGCCCGGACACCCGCACCACCGGGCTCAAGATGCTGAGCTTGTATTTCTGGAATAAGCTTTTGCAATGCTTTGACAAAAGCTTGCTTGCTGAGCGAGCGGTGATACTCTCCCAGACCGGTACGCCAGTATTTTGTGGCTACCGTTCTAAAGCCCGGCCA
>Ga0208409_1000827_pt1 | contig 13151 bp, 17 predicted proteins | sample ETNtaG_29_FD_185784 | JGI IMG/M metagenome (GOLD analysis project Ga0208409, IMG submission 185784) | Marine microbial and viral communities from oxygen minimum zone, Eastern Pacific Ocean - ETNP201406SV201 (SPAdes) (version 2) | ecosystem: Environmental > Aquatic > Marine > Oceanic ...
AGTTTAGAGGAATATTTATTGCCAAAATTCGCTGAAAACTTAAAGAAACTAAATGTGCTACTAATTAATCCTAGTTCAATGCCTTATGGGGAGTTGATTAGTCTTTTGTCTGAGAAATCAAACTTGAGAATACCATCATGTGGTATGCCCCTTGGGTTGATTGAGATAGCTGCGTACTTAAGGAAGAAGGATGTCATATTAGAGATTCAAGTGATAGATCTCGCAAAAGAGGTTTGCAAGTTCTACTTGAATCTTAGTAATAAAGATCCAATTAGCTACTTGGATTTTATTAATAGAAACCTTGATGAGGTAAAGTTTGTACCAGATATTGTTGGTATTTCCACAATGTTTAATAGCACAAGAAAATCAAGCCTAGAGATTGCGACAGCTGCAAAAGAAAAATGGAGTGGATGTACTACCATGCTAGGTGGAAATGTGGCTACAGGACAGTACAAAAATCTTATAGAAAATGATTGCATAGATTACATTGCAAGAGGTGAGGGTGAAATAGCGTTGCATGATTTTATTGTACAACGCATGCAGGGCATAGACAAGCCTCAGGTCAACGGTATTTTGGATCGATCTGCAGTAAATCCATCCTTTCATGTGGTTAATATTGATTTAAGAAGATCGGATGATGATAAATCTACCTGCCAATCAATGACGGACATGACACAGCTTGCATTACCAGCATATGATTTGTTGGATCTGGAGTTCTATAAAGGAGACCACCATTGGGGGAGAGGTTGTCTTATATTTTCTCGCGGGTGTCCATTTAGATGTACATTTTGCGGATCAAAAGTTATACATGGCAGATTGGTGAGGCATAAAAGTATAGAACAATGTGTAGCAGAAACTAAGTTTCTATTAGACAATGGTTTTCGTTACCTATCACCTGAGGATGATATATGGGCAGTAAATCCAAAAAAACATAAAGAACTTGTAGATCGATTATGTGAATTGAAGGAAGAATATGATGGTGAAATAAAGTTTAATTTATCTCAGGGATTATCTGTTGCCGTCATGGATGAAGATCGTATGGATGATATCGTTAGGATGGGATGTAAAGGTGCACAGCTTGCAATTGAGTCTGGTTCACCCTATGTTCAGAAGCACATAATTAAAAAAAATGTTGATTTAGTTAAGGCTAGGAAAGTGCTTGATTATATGAGAAAAATTGGTTTTAAGGCGTCTGTAAACTTTATTTTAGGTTATCCTGGTGAAACAGCTGAAATGCGTCAGGAAACAATAGACTATATGAAAACACTTGATGTGGATTGGGTGTATGTTTTTAACTGTGCTCCCATTAAGGGAACTGACCTATTTGCAGAGTTTGAAAAGATTGCTGATGTGAATGAAATGGATTGGGATAATATGAGAATGGGGAAGCGCACTTTTGACACCACAGAATTAACAGCTGAAGAAATTGAAAATATTGTTTATGATGCAAATATTGATGTTAATTTCTTCAACAATTCGAATTTTAGGAATGGGAAATATGAATTAGCAATTAAGAAATGGAATGAGATGGTGCTAAAGGATTACCCATACCATATTGTTGGAAGGTATTGCCGTGCAATGGCTTACAAGAGCCTAAATAAATTTGATGAGATGGGTGATGACTTAATATCATGTGTTGAGTGGACCAATAGCCACCTAGAATCAAAACGGTTGTATGATCGGTACAAAAGAGATATGCCTGAACTCAATATATTGATTGAAAATAACAGTGAAACAGTCCAGAATATGGCAAGTTAAATCAGATAATTTGGTGTTAGATGGCATTTAATAAATTATGGCAGATTCTGGGTAAAGAGAATAAGAAAAGACTTATTCTTAAAGAAAGCAAAGAAGCCTTACAAGATAAAAGATTAAAATTTATTCAAGTTGAAGTTGATGAATATAATTTAACAGCAATGGAAATAACACATCATTTAACTAATTTAGGTTTTTCAGACCCCGTTATGCGTCATCCACCATACTTTGCTTATTACTATAAGCCCTACTTTAACTATATTTTTTTTTAGAGAGTAAAATAGTAATTGAAAAAATAGATGGGTTCTATAGTTGATATAAAGAAATTTAAATCTCAAACAAATGATGTAATTGTCATTGATGGTCTATGGGGCACTGGTAAAAGTTTGCTGTCTCCAATTATCTCTGGAATGGATCGTGTAGAAAAATACAAATCTAACTATATTTATGAATATTTTTGTCAGTTAGAGTACTTAGGAAAAGTGGATCGTAATACATCTGTAGAAATGCTTAAGTATCTCTCTGATATTGACCAATATGATAAACACAATATTGATAACTGAATTTGAAGGTTTCATTGACGCAAATTTAGCGCGTCGTTTTTTAGGAGAAGACTACAAAGTAGTTGGTGTTGATTTTATTCAGGGTGATCTTGCTGTTAATAATCACTTTAAATAGTATTCCTAGTCCTAGTAGTTAGAAGTCTATTCTTCACCTTGTAGGACAATCTTTTAGTGAGAGATAATTTGATGAACCAGTTTCAGATTTGCAAAAAATACTATTTATCATTAAATTTATTGATTGAGCAGAAAACAACTTAAATAAATTGTAGTAATATGAATATACTGATAGTTTATCCAAAAATGTCGCGATATCTGGGGGGACATTATGATGTTCAGCTTGGGTTGGCATATATATCATCTACGCTTAAGGCGAAGGGTCATCAGATAACGTGTGTGAATTTGAATCATTATTCCGATGTCAGCGTCATAAAAGAGGCTGTCGAACGAGGTAATATCGAAGTTGTATGCACTGGGGGACAATCACCACTTTACAGGCAGATTAAGAGTATATTTGACGAGGTCCGAGAATATTACCCGCAAATAATCACTATTTTAGGGGATGAGGACATTTCCTTCTCTACGCGACAAGAGAGAACGGACAACCCCCGCATCAACAACAGTGAACTCTGCTGCCCACCCTTCCGCCTCCAGAAGAGGTGACACTGTCTGACGTTGGTATAATTCTCGCAGGCAATGGAGGCAGCGCGGCGATGGCAAGTCACGTCGCGGTAGATTTGACGAAGACCGCAGGAATAAGGGCTGTCAACTTTAATGAGGCGGATTTACTTACATGCCTTGCAAATGATTTTGGATATGAGAATTGGATAGCGAGAGCGCTAGACTACTACGCTGATCCTGGTGATGTGGTTGTTTTGATCAGCAGTAGCGGGGAGTCTACCAATATTCTTGAGGGGGCAAAAAAGGCTCGTGAGTTAGGGCTTACGCTGCTAACTTTTTTATTTTTTTTGTAACACAATAAAAAGAGAGCTACCGAAAATTGAATGCTTTATGTTATTCACTTCAAGTAATGTTATTCTGTAAAGAAAATTATTAATTAATGGATTTGGCAAATCACTATCTGATTTAATTTCAGGATTTAAAAAACCATACTTAAAGCGCTGCACTAGTCTAGTTATAAATATGAAAGGGGACAATAAGAATGGCCAAAACGTCTTTCTAACGACACGAAAATCTTTATGGCTAAGGAAAATATTATAATCCTGTCTTGAGAATCTTTTTTGAATACCCACACTGATATCATGTATACCCCTAAACGCTTTAAATACAGGGATATTTAATATAAGGACTCCACCGGATCTCAGCCCATTTGAACAAGAATACATAAACTTAATAATCTCTCTACTCTTTAGAAAATACAAGGTATCGTTACTAATAATCGCATCAAAATTCTGCTTAGATATTATGCTTTCTATATCCTTTATATCTCCATGTACTACATTAAGTTTTTTTTCTTTAGACAAATCTACTGCGTCATCAGATAAATCAAATCCTTTTATATTTTTGTATTGATACGAATTTAAAAAAGTAATCAGCCCGCCGGAGCCACATCCCGCATCCAATATATTTGAGTTTCTGTCTGGAATGTACTTAAATAAAGACTCCAAAACAAGCTTGTGCAATGTTTTATACCACCAATGATTGCACTCTACAACTGACATCTTTTGATATTCTTGTTGTCTATTTAACATATCACAATTTTTATAAAAAAACCTTTATCATCTTAGAGGTTAACTTTACTACCAAATACCCAGTTATTCTGAACTGCAAAACTAACTAAACTTATAGCACCTATAATAATAAATTGTGACAAGATAGGATCTAGTAGAAAAAAATCTACCGATAGAATTAATAGCAAACTATTCAATAAAAATATTCCTACATACAGTGTTATATACTTTATAAAACTGCGTCTGTGCTGGTGACTATAAAATGTCCAATAACGGTTTAAATAATACCCAAAAAGAATACCAAATATATAATCGAAGAAGAGTGCTATTTTATAATTAACTCCTAATTTAACAAGAACGATATAAAACAGATAGACTAATAACGTATTAGATGCGCCCACAATAAAAAATTTTGTTATTTTCATTATTTGTATCTAGCTCAAAATACGATTTAACTGCGTACAAACAAAAGCGACCTCTTCTTTAGTTAGCTCTGGATACATTGGGAGAGAGAGCAACTCTCCCGATAACAATTCTGTTACTGGCAGAGACCCTTCAGAATAGTTGAGAAACTCATAGCCACTCATTAAATGAATTGGGCATTGATAATGAATCCCCGTACCAACCCCAATATCAGATAGTTTTTTTATTATTGTATCTCTATCTAGAACCCTAATAACAAACAAATGATATGAATGCCTCGAATGTACACATTCTGAAAATCTTACGATACTAGGATTTAGCAACTTATTGTATTCTTTAGCCAGTTCCCTTCTTTTTTCAATATACGAATCTATATATTCTAGCTTTACATTGAGAATAGCTGCTTGAATTTCATCCATCCTGCTATTAACGCCCTCAATCTCAGAAATTTTATTTTCATCATAGCCATACATACGAATTGCACGCATCCTTTCAGCTATCAAAGGGTCTTTACTAAAACATAGTCCAGCATCTCCGTACGCTCCTAGGTTTTTTGTAGGATAAAATGAGAACGCCGATATTTCTCCTAATGTCCCAGCCATGCTATCGTTAAACTTACTTCCTAGAGCTTGCGCACAGTCCTCAATAATATATATTCCTCTTTCAACTGCAAACTTTTTAATCTCATCAATATCAACAACATTGCCAAATAAATGAACTGGGATAATAGCTTTAGTATTCTCCGTTATAACACTTGCAATGTGGTCTATTCTTATTAAGGCAGTTAATTCGTCTACATCACAAAAAACCGGTGTTGCTCCTACAATGCGTATTGCACTCACAGTTGGAACAGCAGTATTTGATACCGTTATAACTTCATCGCCATAACCGATGTTTAGTGCTCTTAAAGCTATCACTAAAGCATCTGTTCCGCTATTTACTGCAACTGAATAACCATCAGTACCTAGATAATTAGAAAAACTATCTTCAAACCTCTTTACTTGCTCCCCAAGAATTAAATTTCCTGAGTTTAATACTGTATTGATTCCTGATAGAATTTTGTCTTCAATATCTTGATATTGCTGTAAATAATCAAATAATCGGACACTCTTCATAGCCAGTATTCCTTCTTATAATGATTATAATTGCTGTAAATAATCAAATAATCGGACCCTCTTCATAGCCAGTATTCCTTCTTATAATGATTATAAAAATCAATAGTACGGGTAATTCCTTCTATGAGATCCACTTTTGGACTCCAGCCAGTATCCTTAGTAAAGAGTGAATAGTCGCCATAATAGTCACCAATATCAATAATTTTTTTATCATCTGGAAATGGAACTACCTCAAACTCAACGCCAGTAATCTGTTTAAGAATATCAACAAATTGAATCAATGAATAGTATTTCTTACTTCCTAAATTATATATATTGCCATAGCACTTTTCATTTCCTGCTGCTAATAATAGCGCGTGCACAACATCATCTATGTAATTAAAATCTCGTACTTGTCTCCCATCCCCAAAAATCTTTATAGTCTCCCCCTTTAAAGCCTGCCGTATAAAAATTCCAATAAACCCTTGGCGATTATTTCTAATTTGTTGTCGTGGCCCATATGTGTTTGTTAAACGAAGAACACTAGAACGAAGTCCATATGTCTTATCATAGAGAATATGATAGTATTCTCCTGCTAACTTATTAATTCCATTGACATCGATAGGATTAACTGGATGGCCCTCTGATACAGGCAAGGACTGTGTAATACCATATACCTGCCTTGTAGAGGTGTATATTAGATGCGCGTCAGGATTGTGACAGAGACACGATTCAACCAAATTCATAGTAGAGACACAATTTACCTCTAGATCTGTTTTTGGATCTTTCATACTATCGCCATGACTTACTTGGCCTGCTAGATGAAAAATATAATCTTTATCTCTGACTAACACATCTAGAGATTTCGGATCTCTCATGTCAGAAATATTTAAGGAGATCTTTGAAGATATTCCTTTAATATTATGCATGTTGCCGCCGAATTCTGGAATTAGGGAGTCCAAAATTGTAACAATTGCACCCAACTTAACCAATTCATGAGCTAAAGCGCTTCCGATAAAGCCAAGACCTCCAGTGATAAGCACGAGTTTGCCCTGAAAATTATTTTTCACTTTCCTTCGCCTTGCTGCAGTTAATTAATGAACGTACAACAAATTGTGGCTTTCCTCCGGTACTAAGAAACATTCTACCTAAGTATTCACCAACCATACCAATAGCAAATAATTGCAAACTTCCCAATAAAAAAATTGAAACCATTAAAGATGTCCAGCCCATAGGAAGTTCAGGATTGTTAATCTTCTCTATAAAAAATACCAGTGCCAATACAAGACCTACAATAGAAAAAATAAACCCAAGGGCCACAGCTAAGCGCAATGGCATAATAGAAAAATTTGTAAACATGTTTAACCAAAGTGAAATAAGTTTTCTTAATGAATAGCCGGACTTGTCGTTAGCTCTAGATACATGCTCGACACTTACCGAAACAAATTTTTGTGTTATTCGCAATATTAAGCCATCTATGTATGGATAAGGGCCCTTGTATTTTACTAACTCATCAATAACAAAACGATTAATCGCCTTAAAAGAGGACAAATACAAATCTCTGGGCTTATTTAATAAAATACTTGCAAATAGGTTGTTGAATTTACTTCCAAGATTTCTTAAAAAATGGTGCTTTTTTTCTTCATATTTAGAAAAAACTACATCGTTTCCATTTATAATTTCATCAACTAATTTATACACGTCTTTTGGTGGGTTTTGAAAGTCATCATCCATTATTACTGCGCAATCACCTGTACAGTAATTAAGCCCTGCTAGTACGGCATTATGTTCTCCAAAATTCCTTGAAAGATTGATAAATTTTACTGTTGGGTTTGTGGCTGCTATATTCTCGCACACTTCTGACGAATTATCTAATCTACTTCCATCATTCACTAGTACAATTTCTAACTCATTATAGATTTTTATATCGTCTTGAATCTTGTCAACAAGTAGGGATATAGTTTTCGATGAATTATAAACTGGAATAATAATTGAAACCTTTTCTATAAACACTTTGTTCATAATTAAACCCTTAACATTTATTTATCTGTTTTAAGTATGACCACCCTGCCGAAACCTTCAACTCTATATAACGATGCACCAACAGATAATAATTCTAATTCATACGGTTGAATATAGTTTTTATATCTAACTGTTTGATTTGTTGCTTTGCCTGTAGGTCCTTTACTTAAACTGTTTGAAATAAAAAGGCAATCAACCCTATCCAATTCCAAACCATCATACACAGAATCATCTAAATTACCAAATGGAGGTATTTCCCAAATATCATAAATTCTTGTATCGTAATCTGAAAAAATAACCGCCATTACATTATGCTCCATTGTCATAATACCACTGCAATTACCACCAAAACTCAACATCTTATCTTTTGAACTCACAAAGGAAAAATTATCATTTATCATTATTTTTGGACTTTCCATTGTATCTTTCATAATATCTATCCAAAATAACGTTGAAGGAGAAAAGGATAAAAACAAAATTGGGGTAATTGCGTAAGTGATATATTTTTTTGCTTTTGCTCTAAATTTATCTGAATTGATTGAAGAAATCTGCGTTGTAAGAGTAAAAAATAACAATAAATAGATGATCGTTACAACCATCACTAAGTAATCATATGTTCCTTGGTACTGAGTATTAACAGTTATATAGCTGCCTGAAAAAATGAACTTTAGGGATAGGAATTTGCTTTTTCACACAGTGTCACCTCTTCCGTGGCTCTGTTTCAAGTATCAACACCAACCAGCCATCGCAGGATGCCCTGCCTGGGATCAAACAATTGGATCCGCTCGATCACCGCAGGGAAATACATCTCGTCACCACAAGTGAAAAAAGTATAATGCCGCTGTTAACTATGAATAGTAGAAAACGGTAAGCATTTTGCAAAAAACTGACATTACACAATTGGACAAGACCGATGCGTCCAACACTGAATTGGTTGCGATGCTCGCAACAGCCTCGGCTCTTTCCGAACACTTCGCTAAAGCGGAAATCAGAACACTTTCTCAGCACGTGGAGCTGGAGCGGTTCCGGAAAAACCACACAATTGTGAGCCAAGGTGAACCGGCGGGATCAATCATATTCATTGTTTCCGGCGCAGTCCGTGTGGTAGCGAACGAGTATCAGCTTGAAAGGCTCGAGACGGGGGATATGTTTGGCGAAAGCATGTTTTCTGAGGAGGGTATCCGCGTGGCTGATGTGATTTCCTGTGAAGATACAGTTATTGGTGTCTTTACCATTGAGCAATATGAAACGCTGCTCAGGCAATCTCCGCGTATCGCGCTGAAGTACAAGCAATTCTTCGAGACTGTCTATCACCAACATATGTCGGCGAATGACAAGTACTTTCACATTGATAGAAAGCAGTACCTTGCACTTATTGCACACGACAGCATGAAGCCATCCCTGATTGCATTTGTGGAGGAACACCAGGCGCTGGTCGATCAATTTCCGCTTGTGGCAACCGGGACCACCGGACAATTACTCCATGCTGAAACTGGCGTGGTTCTCTCGCGGAAGGTGAAGTCGGGGCCGCTGGGAGGGGATCAGGCCATCGGGAACATGATCTCCACCGACACCATCCTCGCGGTTATCTTCTTTCGTGATCCGCTTTCGGCACATCCACACCATGCCGATATTGAAGCGCTGGGACGGTTATGTGATGTCTACCAGATCCCCTTCGCAACCAATCCCACCACCGCCGTGGCCGTCCTCCATGATCTACATAGAAACAAAGAGTCGCAAGACAATCAGGGGGTTAATGAGATGCGAAGGGGCCAAGATACATAGAGCCAGAAAATCCATGTTGCCTGACGTAGAAATTGACCAGAATAATCCGGCGATGCTCTATAATTACCCGGGTGCCAATGAAAAAGCAGAACCGCTCTTAAAGCGCGATAATAGTGGTTTTCGTACATTCTGTTCCAGGCGGGCATCGAAAGTAAGCAACTGGAATGATTGCCTTATATAACAAAGGGATAATCGCGACATGATTCTTCTTATCGACAACTATGATTCATTCACCTACAACCTGGTGCAGTATCTGGGTGAAATTGGGCAGGAGGTGGAGGTCTATCGCAATGATGTGGTCTCTCTGGATGAGATAGATCGTATCGACCCGGATCACATTGTGATTTCACCCGGTCCCTGTACACCCAATGAGGCAGGGATATCTGTTGCTGTTGGGTGGTAACTGCGCTTGAAAACAATCGCCATTTAGGGCAAGTTGTGAGTTGTGGATAAAAAACAGAAGGGATGAGGGGATGAAATGGCGGTTAGGGATGACAGGGGTGATGTAATACAGACAACGGCAGGGGGTTTCGAGTCCCATTGAAGGTGCAATCTCTCACATCTGCTGAAAGCAAATTCCTATCCCTATCCCTTTGCGGAGCAAGATAACAAATGCATCTCATTGTTGGTGGAGATAGTGTTATAGGAAAGGCTCTCGGTAATTATTGGGAGAAAAATAATATTGATTTTCACTCTAGCACGAGAAATTCAGAGTTTTCTTCTAAAATAAAACCATTTATTGATTTAGAAAACCTGGATTTAACTAATTTAGATTGTTCTTATGATTCAGTTGTTCTGTGTGCTGCTGTGTCTAAACTTGATGAGTGTGAAAAACATCCAAACAGAACTAGAAAAATTAATGTTATTAACACATTTAAACTTGCCCAGAGGTTGAGTAATTCCGGGGCAATGGTTTTACTTTTATCAACAAATCAAGTTTTTGATGGTAAGATTCCGCATAGAAAAATAAATGATGAAAAAAATCCAATTAACGAGTATGGAAAACAGAAATCAGAGATGGAAGATCTAATGGTTGGATTAGAACAATATGGTATTCTGAGATTAACAAAGGTAATCCACCCTAAGTTATCATTGCTTTTAAAATGGAGAGATATGCTTGAAAATGGAGAAAAAATAAGTGCATTTAAAGATATGTACTTTTCTCCTATTGATATTAAAAAAGTTATAGTTAAGATTGATTTTTTGGCAAAAGAAAGGGCGATAGGTGTATTTCATTGTTCTGGCGATACAGATATATCGTATTATGATTTTGCTATTGAATATGTAAAAGAGTTAGGGTACTCAAAAGAACTAGTTAAAGAAGATTTTTGCAAAACAAAAGGAGTTACGCCGGTGCGTTTTACTAGCCTTAGTTCTGATTGTTAAGGTTATATTTGATATATAATCTTTATTAGAAATATTTGTATACAGCGTGTAAATGAAAAAATGGAGGGATTAAATGAGAAGGGCGTTTGACAAGGTAAACAAAAACCTCCCTGTATTAAATGCAATAGAAAAGAACGAAGAGCAGCTGTCGATAATACCGATAAAGAAGCATTTAACTGATAGGCCTAAAATTCTCTTAATAATACCAAATCTAAACTGGATTGATAAAGATATTAATGCACTATGGGATGTGTTGCCATGGAATTTATGTATGCTTGCTGCGATGGTTGAAGATTTTTGTGAAGTTGAAATTTTGGATGCATACAAGAGGAATTTAACTCAAAAAGAGCTCTCTGTAGAAATAAAAAATATAAAACCTGATGTTGTTGGTATTACTGTTTTGATGGATCAATATGGGAAATCAGGTCATATGGTGGCTGAGATAGCTAAACAAATTGATTCGGATATACTGACGGTTATGGGCGGTGTTTATGCTACTGTAAATCCAGAATTTGTCGTCAAGGACAATAATATTGATTACGTTATGATTGGTGAAGCTGAATATTCATTTAAAGACTTGTTGAATTATTTACGAGGTGTTGATGATGTAAAGATAAGTAGCGGTATTGCTTACAAAACTGATAATGGTGTAGTGATTAATAAAGGCCATTCAGAACTCATTAAAGATCTTAGTGAACTACCACGCCCATCATACCATTTGATTGATTATCTTAGTTATGCAAATATGTATTCTGATAGGAAAAGTGTCGATGCTCCAATGGATTATCCATACGCTAGGATTGTAACTTCTAGGGGCTGTCCATTTAAGTGTACGTTTTGTCAAGTTCCGACTATTCAAGGAAGGTATTTTAGAAAAAGAAGTATCGAGCATATTCTAGATGAGATTTTATGGTTAAAAAATGAATATGGCATCAAGGCTATTATTTTTGATGATGATAATCTTTATACAAACATGAAGAATGCCAAACAGTTGTTTCAGGCAATGATTGATAGTGGTCTAAACTTGCCTTGGGTTTCTATTGCAACAGCGGTTTTTAGGCTTGATGAAGAAATGATAGATTTGATGTATGAAAGCGGTTGTCGTTATATTGACATAGCTATAGAATCTGGCTCTGAAAGAGTCATTAATGAAATTGTTAAGAAACCTATAGAACATAAACAAGCCATTAGGCTTGTAAAATATGCCAGAACAAAAGGAATTTTTGTTTCTTCGAATTTTATTATAGGCTTTCCAGGAGAGACTTGGGATGAAATTTTAGAGACAATTAGTTTCGCTGAGATTATTAATGTCGATTATGCAAAAATATTTATTGCAATTCCACTTAAGAATACTGAAATGTACAATCAAGCCAAAGAAAAAAATCTTATTAAAAAAAGTAATTCTGAGAGCGTATGGACTAGTGGAGGTATGCTTGAAACAGATGAATTTAGTTCTGAAGACCTTACAATACTTAGAGCGTATGAATGGGAAAGAATAAATTTTACTAATTTTGAAAAAAGGAAAAATACAGCAGATCGCATGGGCATAACATTAATAGAGTTAAAAGAAATAAGAAAGAGAACTCTTCAAAATGCTAGAAATAAAGTTGCTGAAAGAACGGCAACATATCCTGGATCTTCTTAAACATAAATATTTCGTGGTCTTAAAGATAATTAAGAGATTTTTATATGTTGTTAGGCTACTATAAAACCTTTGCAAATATTTTTTTATATATAGTGGCATCTATAATATTGTTATCTGTCTTTTTGGTAAGGCCATTATATTTAATACGCTGGCAAAAAATGGCATCAGGAAGAATTGGGCATTTTGCAGGGAATACAGAACTGTATTGTTGTGAGAGAGATGCTGGAATTAATTTACCAAAACAAAGACACATAGACTTGTTCTATGTTGATAAAGAAGTTTGCAATCAAGTTGTGAGTTGTGGATAAAAAACAGAAGGGATGAGGGGATGAAATGGCGGTTAGGGATGGCAGGGGTGATGTGAAATAGACAACGACAGGGTTTCGAGACCCAAGACACCACATCTGCCAAAAGCAAATTCCTATCCCTCAGATGCGGGGTCTTGTGCGATAAGCGGGCCGTGGCCGTCCAGCATGATCTGCATAGAAATAGAGGGCCGCGAGACAAACCGGGGGTTGACGAGACGCGAAGGGTCCGAGATGCGTAGGGCTATGCTTCCTTATGTGGTTTACATGCGCCTCTGCACCGCAGTAGCTGATTTTTTGATACTTCCTTCTACGGCACTTTCAAAACCGGTGGTTATACAGGAAAAGCGCATTCTGTCGCGATGGCTGCAGTAGCTGCCTGATGTAGAAATTGACCAGAATAATCCGGCGATGCTCTATAATTACCCGGGTGCCAATGAAAAAGCAGAACCGCTCTTAAAGCGCGATAATAGTGGTTTTCGTGC
>Ga0208409_1000858_pt1 | contig 12907 bp, 9 predicted proteins | sample ETNtaG_29_FD_185784 | JGI IMG/M metagenome (GOLD analysis project Ga0208409, IMG submission 185784) | Marine microbial and viral communities from oxygen minimum zone, Eastern Pacific Ocean - ETNP201406SV201 (SPAdes) (version 2) | ecosystem: Environmental > Aquatic > Marine > Oceanic ...
AAACGATTTTCAGGTTTTAATTTAGTGATGATATTTTTTTTATTATTATAAACCCAAAAATTTCCTTGTAGCGTAACATAATTCGGACCCGTAACCTCACCTATTCCTTTAAAGACGATATTGTAATTATGTATAGAGGTTTCATCATTTACTTTCATACGTATTATTTTTTCTTTTTGCCATATACTTGAACCAGTTATTCCCAAAATTAACAAGGCAACACCCAAATGAGCTACGATCATTCCACTTGAATATTTGGGTATGCTCTTTTGTGTAACCTCTTTATTTTTTACAATTAATTGCTGAATTGTTGTTAGTAGAATATTTGAGATGATCCAAAACGCCAAGATGATTCCCACTAAACCAAGCATGTTGTAAGATCCATATATCCAAAAAAATATAGAAGAGATTACAGCGGCAAGAAGAATACTTGGTAACGATTTTGTTAAAATTCTTATTACATCAACTTTTCCCCACGACAACATAGGTCCCATTCCCATCACCAGTATAGCGGGTATCATTATAGGGATAGTTACTGAATTAAAATAAGGCTCACCAACAGATATTTTATTATTAGAGAAAACCTCAATCAATAAAGGATATATTGTTCCCAAAAATACAGAAGCACATACGACTATCATAATGATATTATTTACTAGGATTGAACCTTCTCTACTGAAGAAGGAAAAGTAATGTCTGTTTAAAAAATTTTTTGATTTTAATCCAAATAATATTAACGAATATCCGCCCAATAAAGCAACAAATGAAAGAATATATATTCCTCTCGCAGGATCTAGAGCGAAAGTATGAACGCTTGTGAGTATACCGGATCTTACAAGAAATGTTCCAATTACACTTAAAAGAAAAGAAAGTATTGATAAAAGCAAAACCCATGATTGAAGTGATTTTCTTTTTTCAACAGTAATAAGAGAATGAACCAAAGCAGTGCCAAGTAGCCAAGGCATAAACGAGGCATTTTCGACAGGATCCCAAAACCACCAGCCACCCCATCCCAATTCGTAGTAAGCCCATATCGAACCAAAGGCAATGCCAGCTGATAAAAAAATCCAAGCAGCTAATACAAAGGGTTTTATGTAGCTATACCAAGGAATTTTTTCCTCAGTATTAATACTCATCGCCGCAACACTGAAAGAGAAGGCAGCTGAAAACCCAACATAACCAATATATAACAAAGGCGGATGAATTGCTAAAGCGGGATCTTGCAATAACGGATTAAAACCCAATCCATTTGTATGGGACGTTATCATTCTATCAAATGGATTTGATGTAAATATTGTAAATAATAAAAAACCAATTGTGATAATGGCCTGAGTTTCTAAAGTTTTTGAAATAAAAATGATATTTTTTTGATTATATAATTTGAAGATAAAATAATTAAAAATAGTTAGAACAAGTATCCATAATAACATGGAACCTTCGTGGTTGCCCCAAACGCCAGAAACTTTATACAACAAAGGCTTTGTTGTGTGTGAATTTTGAAAGACGTTAACTACACTAAAATCTGAAACAATATGACAGTACATTAGTGAAAAAAATGATACCAAAGAACAAAACAATAGGCCGTTCACAGCGATCTTGTTAAATTGTAGTATTGAATAAAAGTTTTTTTTATGGGAAATTACAAATTGAAAAATAGCGAATAATAAAGATAACCAAAGTGTAAGATTTCCTAATGAAGGTACCATGAATATTGATATATCATATCTATTTTTTTATAATGAACAATTGTGAAAACTTAAAAGTCACGTCCTATTTCTCTAAAGAGAGTTAAATTGATATTTTAAAACATGCAAAAATTTGTTAAAGTTCTTCCATGAGCATATGGGCAAATCTTGTCGGTGGTTTTATTGGTTTTTCTTTCGCTGGACCAATTGGAGCTTTAATAGGTTCGATTATTGGAGGCAAAATTTCTTCAGCAAGAAGAGGAGGTTTTCAGCAAAGTTTTGCCCAATCTCAACAGCTTTTTGCAATTTCTTTGGTTATTCTAACTGCAAAATTAGCCAAAGCAGATGGCCAGGTTTCTAAAGAGGAATTAATTGCCATAAAAGAAAAATTAAAAATTCCAGATCACGAAATTGATCAGGTTGGGAAGATATTTAACAAAGCAAAAGAAGATAGCTTAGGCCATGAACCCTATGCTAAACAAATTGCTCAAATTTATCAAAATAAACCTGCAGTTTTAGATGAGGTAATTAATATATTATTTTATATCGCTGAATCAGATGGCAAGGTTTCTGATTCAGAACTGGCAATGATAAAAAATATTGCCCAAATTTTCAACCTTACCGATATTCAATTTGAAGGGATCAAAGAATCAAGAAGAGGATCAGATAAATTAAATCCTTACATTGTGTTGGGATGTACCTCTAACGATGATTTTGCAACTATCAGAAAAAGGTATCTTCAACTTTCAAAAGAACACCATCCAGATGCTTTAATAAGCAAAGGAGTACCTCAAGAAGTGATAGAAGAAAGTAAGAAAAAAATGAGAGCAATTAATTCCGCTTTCGACAAAATTGAAAAAATGCAAGCTTAGATAGGTTTGTTTTTACACGGACTTATTGACAGTAAATCTCTAATGTTCTTTTTTTATTTTAATTCCAAGCCTTTCAGCGACTTCTTGATAAGCTTGAATTAAATTTCCTAGATCCTTTCTAAATCTATCCTTATCCAGTTTCTTTTCACTTACCACATCCCATAATCTGCAAGTATCAGGACTTATTTCATCCGCTAACAAAATTTCTTTTTTTCCATCTATGTTGGTTCTTCCAAATTCCAATTTGAAATCTACAAGTTTAATTCCTACATTTTTAAACATAGTTTGCATAAAATTATTTATTTTTAAGCACTGATTGCTAATTAAATCAAGTTCATCAGATGAAGCCCAATTAAATTCATCAATATGTTCTCTTGCAACAAGAGGATCTCCCAGTTCGTCATTTTTGTAACTGTATTCGAGCAGTGGTTTTGTTAATACAGTACCATCTGTAATTCCCAATCTTTTTGTCAAAGAGCCGGTTGCAATATTTCTTACAATAAATTCCAAAGGAATAATTTCTACCATGTGTACTAGTTGTTCGCGTTCACTTAGGCTTTTTATGAAATGAGTTTTAATGCCAATCTGATTAAGTTTTATAAAAATATGCTCTGATATTTTGTTGTTGAAAATTCCCTTTCCTTCAATGGTAGATTTTTTAAGGTTATTGAAAGCGGTCGCGTGATCTTTAAAATACTGAATAGCAGTATTCTTTTCTGTTCCTTTATATAGAATTTTGGCCTTTCCTTCGTAAATTTTTTCTCTTTCATTCATAAATACTTTTTGATTTACTTATTCTTTGGGTTTTTCAGGTACTGCTTCTTCCATTTTTTTTATATATTGATCAAGTTTATTGGCAACCGAACTATCTTCTAATGCAATAACCCTGATTGCAAAAAGTGCGGCATTTTTTGAGCCGGCATTGCCTATAGCAAAAGTTGCTACCGGAACGCCCGATGGCATTTGCACTGTCGACAAAAGGCTGTCTAGTCCAGACAATTTACTATCCATAGGTATTCCTAATACCGGAAGCGATGTATGAGCCGCAGTAACACCGGCTAGATGTGCTGCACCACCTGCGGCAGCTAAAATAACTTTTATGCCTCTTTTTTTTGCATTTGTTGAAAATGTTTTATGGCGGTCAGGGGTTCTATGAGCTGAGATGATTTTGCACTCATGCGGGATGGAAAATTCTTCTAATATTTTACTAGCAGGTTTTACGGATTCCCAATCAGACTGGCTACCCATAATAATGCTTACTATCGGATTTTTTTTGTTACTCATGTTAAATGTTTCCAGCCAATGTCATTTCTATAATATCCACTTTTCCAATCTATTTCATTTATTACATTGTAGGCTTTATTTCTAGCCTCTTTCAATGTTGATCCTAGGGCACTTATTGACAATACCCTTCCTCCCGTAGCTAGCCAGTGATCTTCATTCTTTTTTGTACTTGAATGAAAAATATATTGGGATTTATCGACCGTGATTTTATCTAGTCCATTAATAATAGTATTTTTTTCATATGATTCCGGGTAACCTTTGGATGCCATAACGACATTTATACAGAAATTAGTGTCCCACTCCGGAGACTTCAATTGATCCAATCTCCCTTTGCTGGATGCTAGTAATAAATCTAATAAATCTGCCTTTAATCTTGGTAAAACTGCCTGAACTTCAGGATCGCCAAATCTGACATTGATTTCGAGCAACTTTGGCCCGTATTTTGTAAGGATTAAGCCAGCGTAAAAAACACCGGAAAAAAAGATATTGTTATGTTTTAGATCGTCAATCACAGGTTTTACAAATTTTACGACAAAATCACTTATTTGGTTTTGTTTAATAAAAGGCACAGGACTATAAGCTCCCATACCTCCTGTATTTAGACCTGTATCACCTTCACCAATTTTTTTATGATCTTGTGCTGTTGTTAATGGCAGAATAAATCCATTGGCATCTACCAGGGCAAAAAAACTAATTTCTTCACCTTCCAGAAATTCTTCAATTATAATATTTTCTCCCGAGGCGCCAAATATTCTTTTTGACATTATATTTTTTATAGTTTCCGCTGCCTCGTTTTTATTTTTAGCAATAATTACTCCCTTTCCGGCAGCCAAACCATCAGCCTTAATGACAATTGGAAAGTCAACCGTATCTAAAAAATCCAGCGCTTTTTTTTCATTATCGAAGGCAGAGTATTTTGCCGTAGGAACATTATGTTTTTTACATATATTTTTCATAAAAATTTTTGAAGATTCAAGCTGCGAGGAAGCTTTGTCAGGTCCAAAAACTGCAATTTTTTCTTCAGATAATTTATCAACAATTCCATTGCTTAGAGGTAGTTCTGGTCCCACGACAACAAAATCAATTTTATGTTCTTTACAAAAATCAACAACATCATCATTATTCATAGGATCGATTTTAAAACAGTCGGCTATTTCTCGAATCGAGTCACTGCCGGGAATACAAAATAATTTATTGCAAATTGGGGATTTATTTATAAATATGCACAACGCATGTTCTCTTCCACCGTTGCCAACAACAAGAACTCTCATTAATTTTTTTCTCTGATCATATTTAATGCAATTTTATTTAGTGCTTTAGGATAAATTTTATGCTCCCTTTGGAGTATTCTATCAGAAAGACTTTGTACATTGTCATTTTGCATAACTTTTACCTTTTCCTGTAAGATTATTTTACCACTATCAACTTTTTCATTTACAAAATGTACAGTGCATCCGGTAAAAGGTGCTTGTTCGTCTATCACTTGTTTTTGTGGATTCAAGCCTTTATTTTTAGGAAGGTAGGATGGATGTATATTGATAATTCTGTTCTGCCACTTACTTATAAAGTTTTTGGATAATATTTGCATAAATCCTGCCAAACATATTATTTTGATTTTGTAATTCAATAATACGCTTTGAGCATTGTTCTCAAACTGAGATTTATCGAATTTTTTTTTATCAAATATCTCAATGGGAACATTATAATTTTTTGCTAAACCAATTCCCGGGGCAAGTTCATTATCCGATATGACAACTGTGATTAATGCAGAAAAATTTTGATCTCCTGCAGATTTTATTAAAGATACCATATTACTTCCTCTACCCGAGATAAATACAGCAGTCTTGATTTTTTTTACTTTATTATACAACGTGCCTCATTTTTTTTATTTTTTATAATTTGACCAATGATAAAAAAACTCTCTTTTTTATTTTTAAAAAATCTTTGGGTCTTTACTAAATCTTTTTTGGAAATTATTAGGGCCATACCGATTCCACAGTTGAAAGTTGATAGCATTTCACGATCGTCTAGTTTTGAAATATTTTTGAACCAGGAGAAAAGATTATCCTTAGGAAAATTATTTAAATCTAGCTTAACAGATAATTTTTTTGGCACTATTCTTGGCAAATTTCCTATTATGCCTCCGCCGGTAATGTGGGCTATTCCCTTAACGTTTATAAATTTAATAATTTGAACTATTAGATTATAATAAAGTTTTGTAGGTCTTAAGAGAGTGACAGCAAGACTTTTGTCATTTGACTTGAACGGGGGTTTATCATTAAGAGAAATATTCTGTTCTTTGATAACCTTGCGTATCAACGAATAGCCGTTTGAATGAAAACCTGAAGAAGTAAGACCCAGTATGATATCACCAGACTTGATTCTCTCCATTTTTGGTAGCATTTTCTTCCTTTCAACTGCTCCAACACAAAAACCAGCTAAATCAAAATCTTTGCCTTTATAAACTCCCGGCATTTCAGCGGTTTCGCCTCCAATTAATAAACATTTATTTTCCTTACAGGCAGCTGCTATGCTCTTAATTATTTTAATAAATGAAGATTTTTCTATTTTACTCGATGCGAAATAATCCAAAAAAAACAATGGTTCTGCCCCATGACAAATGATGTCGTTAAGACACATTCCTACCAGATCAAAACCAAGACCATCTAATTTGTTCTCAGATATTCCCAAGATGGTTTTTGTTCCAATTCCATCAGAAGATGTAACCAAAATAGGATCTTTATATTTACACATTTTTAAATCAAACATGCCTCCAAAACTACCAACTTTCCCCATTTTGCCTGGTCGATTTGTTTTTGAACACAAAGGGACTATTTTTTTAATCAGTTTATCAGTTGAAAGAACATCAACACCTGCTTCTTTATAAACGGCCATAATTAATTTTTTTTGTTATAAGAGATTCTACGAATAGTCTTTATAACACATTTTTGTTTATGATCCTATTTTGTAATATTTTATATAATTAAATGTATTCACAAATTCAAATTTTGAACAAATTCAAAACTGGACGCGAAAAAAATTTACAATTATTTTTTGGGAAGAGTCTAATTAAAAATATTAAAATATGTGATATTTATAGATTTAATGAAAATTTAAATAAAGATGACTATTCGCTCGCGTGTGAGTTGCTGTCAAATCCAATTTCTCAACAGGTATTCTTTAAAAATAACACTGAAAAAATATTAAAAAAATTTGGAAATTTTTCATGGATTCTAGAAATAGGGTACCTCCCAGGTGTAACAGACAATCTTGGAAATACAGCAACTGAAATTATTTGTGAAAAACTTAATTTGAATCATAATGATTTTAAAATTCGTAGCTCTCAACTGTATTTATTATTAACCAATAACAAATCAATCATAAGTGATGTAGCCAAAGAATGTTCTAATTCCTTGGTAAATAAAATCACACTTAAAAGTTTTAAAGAGTTTGTTAAAGGCAAGAATAATTTATCGGAACAGCACACTGATAGTTTGGAAAACAAATATATCACAAAGTCTGTTAATCTTAATTTGAGTGAATCAAGTTTAAAAAAAATTGCCAAGGAAGGAATAAAAGATGAAAAAGGTAAACGCAGCGGCACTCTTGGTCTAGATGTTCAATCACTTAAAGCAATTAAAAGTTACTTTGATATCAAAGGAAAGAAACCCAGGGATATTGAAATTGAAACATTAGCACAAACTTGGTCAGAACATTGCAAACATAAAATTTTTTCATCAAGAATTGACAATGTGAAAAAAGGTTTATTCGATACCTATATTAAGGGAGCGACCAGAAAAATAATAAAAAAAAGGAAAGATAATTTCTGCGTATCGTTATTTTCGGATAATGCTGGTGGAATTAGTTTCGATAAGAAATGGGTAGTTTGTCATAAGGTTGAAACACACAATACCCCATCTGCCCTAGACCCATTTGGTGGAGCTCTTACCGGAATTACTGGCGTTAACAGAGATTGTATAGGTTTTGGCAAAGGGGCCAAACCTATTGCCAATACATATTGTTTTTGTTTTTCTAATCCAAATAAGGACCGTGTGTTATACAGGTCAAAAAATAAGAAAGATGGATTATTATCACCAAGGTTTATAATAAACGGAGTAATTAGCGGCGTAAAAGTTGGAGGTAATTGTTCAGGAATTCCAACTCCACAGGGTTTTGTTTATTTTGATGACGGATATTCTGCAAAACCTTTGGTGTTTTGTGGCACTGTAGGATTAATCCCAAAAAAAATAAAAGGTAAATTCGCACATATTAAGAAGGCAAAACCAGGGGACAACATTCTTATGATCGGCGGAAGAGTTGGAAAAGACGGCATTCATGGAGCAACATTTTCTTCAGAAGAGCTGGATACTCTAAGCCCTGTTACTGCCGTGCAAATAGGGGATCCAATTACCCAAAAAAAGTTTTCAGATGTAATCATTAGGGAACTTAGAGATAAAGATTTATATAATAGTTTAACTGATAATGGGGCAGGCGGTCTTTCTTCTTCAGTTGGAGAAATGGCAAAGGAATCAGGAGGATTCATTGTTGAACTTGATTTGGTTCCATTAAAATATTCAGGTTTACAGCCATGGGAGATATGGATTTCAGAATCGCAAGAACGAATGACCATGGCTGTTTCATCAAAAAATCTTAAAAAAGTAATTCATTTATTAAATAGACGCGGGGTTGAAGCTACAGTAATAGGAAAATTTATAAAAAAAAATAAAGCAATCGTTAGATACAAAAGGAAAGAAATTCTTAATATGGATATGAATTTTCTCCACGAGGGATATCCAAGGAAATTTCTTAAAAGCAAGAAACCCTCATTCATTCAAATAAAATCAGTTCGTATAAAAACAAAAAGTTATAAAGATACTTTATTAAAAATATTATCCAGTCCAAATATTACTTCTAAAGAATTTATCAGTTCGCAATATGATCATGAAGTTCAAGGTACTTCCGTTATTAAACCACTTCAGGGTATTGGTGAGGTTTTTTCCGATTCAACTGTTATAAAACCCCTCTTTAATTCAAATAAATGTATTGGTTTATCCCAAGGTATTTATCCAAATTATACAAATATTGATGCATACAATATGGCCGCTTGTTGTATAGATACCGCAATAAGAAATCTTATAGTAATAGGATGCGATTTATCAGCTATAGCTCTTTTAGATAATTTCTGTTGGTGTAGTCCAGAAAATTTTGAAAAACTTTATCAGTTAAAAATGGCAGCAAAGGCTTGTCACGATTTGTCATTAGCTTTTGAAACTCCATTTATTTCTGGAAAAGACAGTATGTATAATGATTTTAATGGTTACGATAAAAGAAATAAGAAAATTAAAATTTCCATTCCACCAACACTATTAATATCTTCTATTGGCATAATTAAGAGTTATAAAAATTTATTAACAATAGTGCCGCAGGCTGTTGATGATTTTGTATACATTATAGGAAAAACAGGTAATGAAATAGGGGGATCTGAATTTGCAAAGATTTTTGCCATTAACAATAATAAAGTTCCACAGGTTTATAAGGAAACCGCAAAAGAAAATTATAATTGTTTTTCAAAGGCCAATCAGAATAAATTAATCACTTCAGCTATTAGCGTAGGAATTGGTGGTTTGGGCATAGCTTTATCAAAAATGGCAATCGCTTCGCAAAAGGGGGTAAAAGTAAATTTGAGCAATATCAATACAATTGACAAAAAAATAGATAATAACCATATTCTTTTTTCTGAGTCACAAAGTAGAATCGTTGTTACCGTTAACCCATCCAACAAAAGTAGGTTTGAAAATTATTTTAAAAAAAGTCAGTTATCCCTCGTTGGAAGAATTATGAAAGATAAAAAAATAATATGTAAGATGCATAACAAAGATGAGTTTGAAGTTGGTATCGGTTCTTTAAATAACAAATATAAACAGGATTTATTTAATTGATGAGAGCTTTAGTTTTATCAGGATATGGAATTAATTGTGAAGATGAAACTCTTAACGCATTTAAAACTGCAGGGATTAATGGTGCTATTATTCACGTTAATGACCTAATTGAAAATCCGAAAAAACTAAAAAATTTTGAAATTCTAGCCCTACCCGGTGGTTTTTCTTATGGAGATCACACTGGTTCTGGAAATGCAATGGCACACAAAATTAAAAATAATTTGTTTGAGTATATAGTTAACTTTATCGAACGGGACAAATTGGTCCTCGGTATTTGTAACGGATGTCAAATTTTAATTAATCTTGGAATTGTTCCGGCTTTGGAAGGGTATAATAAAAGAGAGATTGCGTTGGTAGAAAACGATGTTCCAACATATCAATGCAGATGGATAAAATTAAAAGTTATTAATAAACGGGGTCCTTGGTTTAAAAAAATTAATTATCTATCTTTACCTGTTGCCCATCAGGAGGGCAAATTTGTTGCTGATAAAACGATTATAGGCAAAATAAAGAAAAAAAAATTGATTGCATGCAAGTATATAAATCAAGCTGGATTGCCAGCCAAAAAAAAGTTTCCTTATAATCCAAATGGTTCAATGGAAGATATTGCTGCTATTACCAATTCCAAAGGCAACGTGTTAGCGATGATGCCTCATCCTGAGAGAGCACTCTACTTTACACAGAAACCAAACTGGATTGATCGAAAAGTAAAAACGGGTAATAAATCGCAGCATAAAAACGAATTATATGCAGATGGCTATAAAATTTTTAAAAATGTTCATAATTATTTTAAATAAATATTATAGACTTTTAAATTTTATACTAATTCAGGTAACTGATTTAGATTATTGATGATATATTGGGGGTTATAACCTAGTTTATCAAATATTTTATTAAATCGATTTACCCATACCGCGTTGTAACCAAAAACTCCCCCACCTGAAACATCCCAGGTATTTGAACTTAAAAAACAAATATTTTCAGGCTTGCAATTATATTTTTTGATTGGCATTTCATAAACTTTTGGATCAGGTTTGTATATTTTAACATCTTCAACAGAGATGATATTGTCAAAATAGCTTTGGATATTATTACTCTCAACTAGTCCTTTTAAGAGATCGGGTGTTCCATTGGAGAGAATAGTTATTTTAATTTTTTTAGATTTAAGAGCATCTAAACATTCTTTAACTTCTGGATAAGGGCTGAGTTCTTTATATAAATTCAGCAGTTCACTCCTCATGTTTTTATTAATATTAAATGTTTCCATTGTATGATCTAAAGAGTCTTCAGTAATTTGCCAGAAATTTTTATGTTTTTTCATAAGACTTCTTAACCACGTATATTCAAGTTGAGTTGTTCTCCATGCATTGGCAAAGTTTTCCCATTTATCGCCGAGTTTTTCTTTGCACTTTGCTGCGGCGGAATTTACATCAAATAAAGTTCCATACGCATCAAATACGCAAGTGGTTACGTTTCGCATTTTCATAGTAAATCTTGCAGTTCTTGAATTTTTCTTATTTTAAAATATTATGTTTTTTTAAATCTTCTTTTATTTCATCTAAAATAGCTGGATCATCAATTGTTGCGGGCATTTTGTATGTTTCGCCGTCAGCAATTTTTTTTACAGTTCCTCTTAATATTTTTCCCGATCTTGTTTTTGGCAATCTTTTAATTACTATGGCAGTTTTAAAAGCTGCAACAGGTCCAACTTTTTCTCTTATCATTTGTATGCATTCTGTAGATATTTCATCATGGTTTTTTTTCACTCCAGCTTTGAGAATTAACAAACCTATCGGCAGTTGACCTTTTAATTTATCTGATATGCCCAAAACAGCACACTCAGCAACATCTTTGTGATCAGCTAGAACTTCTTCCATTACTCCAGTGGATAATCTGTGTCCGGCAACATTAATAATATCGTCAGTTCTTGACATAATCCAAACGTAACCATCGTCATCAATATGACCAGCGTCATACGTTTGATAATATCCTGGATAAGTTGACATATAATTATCTATATATTTTTGATCGGCATTCCAGAGCGTTGGAAAAGTGCCTGGTGGTAAAGGTAATTTAACAACCACATCACCCATTTCATTAGGTTTGGCTTCTGTGCCATCGCTCTTTAATATTTTTACATTATAGCCAGGCACCGGTTTACATGCTGAGCCATATTTGGTTTTTGATAATCCTAATCCTGCGCAATTAGCACTAATTGCCCAGCTGGTTTCTGTTTGCCACCAATGATCAATTACTGGAACTTTTAATAAAGATTCTGCCCACTTAATAGTATCAGGATCTGCTCTTTCTCCGGCTAAGAATAAAGATTCGAAAGATGACAAATCGTATTTTTTGAAAAAATTTCCATTTGGATCTTCTTTTTTAATAGCCCGAAAGGCTGTTGGGGCAGTAAAAAGAGATTTTACTTTATGTTCAGAGATGACTCTCCAAAAGACTCCGGCATCCGGTGTACCAACTGGTTTTCCTTCAAACAACACAGTTGTACATCCGTGAAAAAGTGGGCCGTAAACAATGTAAGAATGACCAACTATCCACCCTATATCGCTAGCAGACCACCAAACATCATCTGGGTTAATATTATATACATTTTTCATTGTCCATTTTAGAGCGACTATGTGTCCAGCAATATCTCTAACAATTCCTTTTGGTGTTCCGGTTGTTCCAGATGTGTAAAGAATATAAGCGTAATCGTTGGCATTCATTTCAACACACTCTACTGGTTTTGCATCCATTATCGCATCGTTCCAATCAATCTCATTTTTGCTATCAAGGTCTATTTTGAAATCCTTTCTCTGATAGATGATGCATTTATCTGGTTTATGTTTTGCCATTTCCACAGCTTTTATGAGTAGCGGTTTATATTCAATTGTTCGTCCCGGCTCATATCCACAGGAAGCTGATATAATAATTTTTGCTTTAGAGTCATCAATCCTGCTTGCAAGTTCATTTGCAGCAAAACCACCAAAGACTACCGAATGTATTGCCCCAATTCTTCCACAGGCAAGCATGGCGATTGCAGCCTCGGGTATCATAGGCATATAAATTATCACTCTATCTCCCTTGTTAACGTTCTGTTTTTTCAATGCCCCGGCAAAAATAGAAACTC
>Ga0208409_1000875_pt1 | contig 12786 bp, 9 predicted proteins | sample ETNtaG_29_FD_185784 | JGI IMG/M metagenome (GOLD analysis project Ga0208409, IMG submission 185784) | Marine microbial and viral communities from oxygen minimum zone, Eastern Pacific Ocean - ETNP201406SV201 (SPAdes) (version 2) | ecosystem: Environmental > Aquatic > Marine > Oceanic ...
TTTTAATGATTTTAAATAAAAATATCTTTTTTAAAGTTACGGTCATTAGTTTAGTAATAATTTCCTTTTTTTTAGGCTATTTTTTGAGAGAAAACTCCACAGGAGGAGGTCCGGAGTTTTATGAATTGTCATGGCCCATAATACAAAGTTTTAAAAAAGATTTTTTATTTACTATAAAAAATTATGGTTCATTTCGTGATTATACGATTCCTTTCTCTCATATTTTAAATGCATATGTAAATCCATTCTCCAATGCGGCTGAAAGCTTTCAATTATCAGTTACATTAATATCATTCATTATTTTTATAATTTTTGCTCTGGTTGTCAAAAGAATCATTAAGTCCGTTAATATTACTGACGTTTTGTTAACAACCTCAACAATTTTACTTTTACCTTTTTTTAGAACATCAGCTTTTTGGGGAAAAAATGAGAATTATGGATGGCTTTTTTTCATTTTGGCTCTATATTTTTTTTATGAAATAAAAAATGATATATCTAAGAGCTCTAATAATCGACATACAATAAACGTTATACTTTTTTGTTTTTTTAGTTCTTGTGCACTTTATGCAAGACAAGCGCTTGCTTTTTTACCTATTTCATATTTTTTATATTTATTTTTTAACAATGCTGATAAAAAAATAATTATAACATCAATTATTTCTTTCACTATTTTTGCTATACCAGCACTTTTATTGATTTTAACTTGGGGAAGTGTATTCGATTTAGAAAACAATTCCGACTTTTTTACATGGTGGATTCATCCCAAGAACCTTCTTAAAAATTTTCCAATTTTGTTAAGTTTTTTTGGATTTTATTTTTTGCCTATTTTAGTTATAGAATTTTTTAATTTAGGATTTAAAAATTTTATTAATAAATATTTAAAAAGTTTTTTGTTTGCTTTGATAATTTTTGTTTTTTTATTACAAGTAAATTTACTAAGTTACTTAGGAGATTATACACGAGCTGGTGGCGCAATTTTAAAAGTTAATTATTTAATTCAAAAAAATAATTATCTATTACTTTTGGTATTTAGCTCAGTAGGTTTTAGTGTGTTAATGCGACTTTTTAAGGAAGATGTGAAAAATAATGCCACTTTTTTGTTCCCCGTGCTTATTATTTATTGCTTTCCAAATTTGTTATACCAGGAATATGTTGAACCTTTAATTTTAGTAATATTTTTTTTAGTTTTAAAAACAAATTTGCAGAAAATATATTTTAAAAATGTTTCTCTTTCAAACTTAATCTTTATTTCATACTTTACTGTATATTTAATTGGATCAATTTACTTTAAACATTTTGCTTTTGATTCATATGAGAAATGGAAAATTTTTCTTAATGTTCAGTAGATTATAATACAAGATTATTTTTTCTTCTTATACAAATTTTTTATAATTGAATATAGGAGCCAATAAATATAGTACGGAAGCCATTTATATATTTTAAAGTTACTTTTTCTATCTTTAGTTTCGATCCAAACACTTGGAATTTCAATGATTTTAAAGTTTGATAGATATGATTTCGTTGTTAATTCAAGCGCAAAAGTAAATCCCGTTGTAGATTCTAATTTAATTTTATCTTTTAAATTTTTTGAAAACATCTTAAATGCATTCGTGCAATCTTTGAAAGGTATTCTAGCTAAGTAGTAAACTAAATATGAGCCAATTATTGTGATCATTTTTTTTATTTTTTTAGCTCCCCGCATTCTACCACCAGGAATGAAACGACTTGGTATTACCAATTCGTTTCCACTATCGATTAAATCAATCATTTTGTTTATTAATTTAATATTTTCAAAGTCGTCTGCCATGTAAATTAAAATTATTTCAGCATTTGATAAATTGATTCCTTCAATTATTGCAGAATTAGGTCCCTGATTAGGATTTTTTACTAGCAAAGTTTCTTTTGTAATTATGTCGTTAGCTTTAACGTGCTTTAGGGTTGTATCATTATCATTGTCGTAACATATTAAAATTCTGAAATTACAATTTATTTCATTTTCTAGCTTTTTCAAAAGTTGGACAATATTTTTGTCTTCATTATAAACAGGAATTATTATGTCAAGTTTCATTGTCAATTATTTAATATGGGGCGCTGGTAAAGGAATAATAAACTTTCCACCTTTCTTTACGAATGTGGATTTGGCCAAAAAAAATCTTTTGTAATTCCAAGATAATAAGATTGCATAATCAATTTTCTTTTTAAGAAAGTTTTTATCACTTATAATTTTTATATGTGTGCCTGGTGTGTATTTACCTATTTTTTTACTGTTATTTTCAGAGGTAAATCGAATTATTTTCTTTTCTAGATTAAGACAATTTAATAACGTATTACCCTTTGAAGAGGCAGTAAAGCAGCCCAATCTAAAGCCTTGGTTATATTTTAAATATATTATTTTTCTTATTTTATTTATTTTTTTTCTGATGATCATTTTAAAAGTCTCATATTTTTTTATTTTTTTTATACCCCATTTCTTTTCATATTTGATTTGTCTTATAACTTTATTGGATGTTTTATATACAGAATCTTTTTTTGTTAAAAATAATCTCATCGCTGGTCCTGAGGCTCCCAGATTCAATTTTTCAAAATTAATGATTTTTATTCCAAATTTTTCAAAAAGGGATTTAAGAGGAGTCAGAGAAAAATATGATAGGTGTTCATGATAAATTAGATCAAACAAACCTCTGTTTACCATATGCAAAAGATAGGGGAATTCTATTATAATTAAACTTTCGTTATTAATTATATTTTTTAAACTTTTTGTGAATTCATTTAAATTTTCTATTTGAGCCAGAACATTAGTTATTGTGACAATTTTGGGTTTTTCATGCATATCCAGGTACTCATTTGATATTTTGTAACAAAAAAATTTGTTAATTAATTTTATTCTTTTTTGCTTTATGTGTTTGGAGGCGTCTGAAGGCTCTATACCAATTACCTTGTTAAAATTTTTTGGATAATGTTGTAGCAACACACCGTCATTACACCCAATATCTAATACCGTATCGTTTGGTAAGATTTTATATTTTCGAATAAGTTTTTTTACCAACTCTTTGTAATGGTTTGACAGCGCTATTGAAGAAGATGAAAGATAATCGTATTTGTTAAATATAAATTTGGTATTTGGAATAATTGACAATTGACTTAGTCCGCAGTTTTTACATAAAACAGCAGCCAGAGGAAACTTCTTCTCCTTTTTTATATCTTTGTAATTTAAGAAAGAATTTGAAAATGGTTGTTTTCCAAGATCGAGGTAATTGACCAATTTTTTTGATGAGCAAATACGACAGTGTTTTAAAATTTTATTTCTCATAAAAAATTAATATTAACGAAATCTATTGGAATAAAAAGTATTTTTTGCTAATACCATTCATAAAATACAATGGTTAAAAAAAATTATATTTGTATCTTTGGTGGAACGGGTCATGTCGGAGCACCTTTAGGATTGGCTCTTAGTTCCAAGGGTTACAATGTTGCTCTTATTGATAAAAATATAAAATATATAAAAAAAATTAATCAAGGAATAATGCCTTTTGTAGAAGAAGGTTGTGCAAAGCTATTAAGGAAAATGATTAAAAAAAAAAAAATTTTTGCAACTAATAAATTGGATATAACAAAAAAATGTAAATATATTATAGTTTGCTTAGGCACACCTGTTGATAATAAGTTTAACCCAGATTTAAAAAATTTTATTAACTTTTTTTATAATCTTAGAAAGCATTTAAATAAAAATCATATAGTTATAATTAGAAGTTCAATTTATCCTGGAATTTGTAACAAAGTTTTTAATGTTATTAAAAATCATTGCAAAAATCTTAGTTATTGTCCAGAAAGAATAGCGCAAGGCAAGTCACTGACAGAACTTCCTCAAATTTCTCAGATCGTTTCGGGAAGAAACGTCAAGGCAAGATTCGAATCTGGAAAAATTTTTAAAAAAATATGTAAAAAAATAATTTATACAAAAATCATTGAAGCGGAACTTATTAAATTATTCTCTAATGCTTATCGATATATTAATTTTTCTATATCAAATCAATTTTATTTAATGTGTCAAAATCAAGGTTTGGATTTTTATAAAATCAGGAATATCATGAGAGATGGTTATAAAAGAAACACTAATATACCGGCAGCTGGTTTTACGGCTGGCCCTTGTTTATTAAAAGATACTATGCAACTTTCTTCATTCTATAGACATAAATTTTCTTTATTTAGTTCAGCCATGTCTATTAATGAAGGTTTGCCAAAATTTATATTCAAAAAATTAAATGAAAAATATAATTTAAAAAACAAGACTATTGGGATACTGGGACTTTCATTTAAATCAGAAAATGATGATATAAGGGATTCATTATCAATTAAATTACTAAAATACATCAAATCTAAAAAAATTAAAACTTTGCAATCAGACGAGTACTACAAAGATAAAAATAATATCGATAAGAATACTGTAGTTAAGAAATCAGATATAATAATTATAGCGACACCGCACAAAGCGTATAAAAAAATACGAATTAGTAAAAATAAAATATTAGTAGATATTTGGGGTCTGATTGAAAAAAAATAGAAAAACTTTTTTAGTTACTGGTGGAACAGGTTTTATTGGTTCAAATATTTGTCAACTGTTAGTTAACGCAAATTACAATGTAAAAATTTTTGACAATAATTTTAGAGGCAGTATAAGCAAGATAAAAAAAATTAGGAGGAAAATAAAATTTATTAAAGGCGATATAAGAAATAGAGAGTCTCTAAATAAAGCACTAAAAAACACTGATGCTGTTATTCATTTAGCTTATATAAATGGAACAAAATATTTTTACACTAAACCAGTTTTAGTTCTTGATATAGCAGTTAAAGGAATACTCAATATTATTGAAGCTTGTATAAACAATAAAGTCAAAGAACTATATTTAGCGTCGAGTTCTGAGGTTTATCAAACACCATATAAAGTACCAACAGATGAGCTTGAGCCTTTAAAGATTCCAGACATTTTTAATCCAAGATACTCGTATGCTGGAGGCAAAATATTAACCGAATTAATGGGCATTCATTATGGTAAGAAATATTTTAATAAGCTAGTTATATTTAGGCCGCATAATGTTTATGGGCCTGATATGGGTAGCGATCATGTAATTCCAGAATTTATTAAAAGATTTAAGAGGCTAAAGAAGAAGAAATTTAAAATTCAAGGAACTGGAAACGAAATAAGATCCTTTATATATATCAAAGATTTTATAGATGCTTTTAACTTAATTTTGAAAAAAGGTAAACATCTTAATATTTATAACATTGGAACTAGTGAAAAAATTAAGATTAAAGATTTAGCTTATAAATTATCAAGAATTTTTAAAAAAAAGATTATTTTAAAGAAAACAGCTTTAGCAAAAGGCGGCACTAGAATAAGGGTACCAAATATTAAAAAAATAAAAAAATTTGGATTTAAACCAAAATTTAATTTGGATAAAGGTTTAAGAAAAATATCAGTTAGATAAACTAAACAAAAATAGAAATTGATTAATCAGACTTGTTATGAAAATTAATGTATGGAGCTATAAAGAAGAATATAAAAGCATTAAAAAACAAATTTTGAAAGAAGTCGATAAAGTTTTTTCCTCAGGACAGCTTATTCTAGGTAAGAATGTAAAATTTCTAGAACATAACTTTAGTAATTATTTAAAATTAAAGTATGGTATAGGTGTAAATAGCGGCACTGATGCAATTCAAATTGCATTAATGTCAGCGAAAATTGGTAAAGATGATGAAGTAATAACAACATCTAATACGGCGGTTCCGACCGTTAGTGCCATTGTTAGTTGCGGCGCTAAACCAGTTTTTGTTGATATTAACAAAGACGATTATTTAATTGATGTCGATAAAATTAAAGAAGTCATAAATAAAAAAACAAAAGCTATAATTCCAGTTAATCTATATGGACAGTGTGCAGATTATGACAAAATATTACCAATTGCGAAAAAAAATAAACTTATAGTTATAGAAGATTGTGCTCAATCTACTGGTTCTTTTTATAATAATAAACCGAGTGGATCTTTTGGGCACCTGTCTGCTTTTTCTTTTTACCCAACCAAAAATCTTGGGGCTTATGGAGATGGAGGTTTCATCGGAACATCTATAAAAAATTATGCTAAAAGAGCTTTTCAGTTAAGAAATTATGGAATGAAGCAAACTTATTATTCAGAAGAACATGGAATTAATTCTCGACTTGATGAAGTACAAGCAGCAATCATAAATATAAAACTTAAGAAGTTGAAAGTTTGGATAAGTCAGAGAAGAAACATTGCGGCAACTTACAACAAACTTCTTAAAGATACTTCTTTAATTTTGCCCCAAGAAAATAAAAAAAACTTTCACTCATATTATGTGTACGTTGTTCGGCATCCGAGAAGAAAATATATTATTAATAAATTAAAGAAAAATAATATTTTCTGTAATATTTCATATCCTTTTCCCATCCATCTAATGAAAGGTTATTCATTTCTGAAATATAAAAAGGGCAATTTTCCAATTACTGAAAAATTATCCAAACAAATATTTTCATTGCCTATGTACCCTCAGCTAAAGAATTCCATGGTATTAAAAATTGTAAAATTTTTAAAAGACATTATTTAATGAAAAAATTCTTTTTTGAAAATAGAATTAATTTCTTGTTTTTATTTATTTCGCTTCTTTGTCTAGTAAGCATGCAAGGAATGGAGAATATTTCACCATTCAGCATCAAATGGACTCATACCGCAGATAAATTTAATCGTGATCCTGCAATTTACCAAACAGCTTGGTATTTTTTTTTAAATGATATTTGGAGATTTCCTTTAGGCAGCAATCCTAATTATGGCATGGGAATTAGCAGTTCAATCGTTATTTCAGATACAATACCCATTTTGTCATTTTTTTTTAAATCATTAAAATTGTTCATTCCCGAAAATTTTCAATATTTTTCTTTTTGGTTTTTTGTGTGTTTTTATTTTCAATTATTTTTTTCATTTAAGATCTTAAATAAATTTACAAATTCTGTTTCATATTCTTTAATTGGGTCATTCTTTTTTTTAATTGCGCCAATTTTTCTCTATAGATTACAGTGGCATCATGCTTTAGCAGGGCAATGGGTTTTATTATTCGCTCTACATTTGGGATTGACTCAAAAAATTGATAAAGCAAAATGGTCATGGCTATTTCTTATTATTCTGTCATCGTTAATAAACGTTTATTACATGGGAATAGTATCTGTAGTTTATACATTATTTAGAATATTTAATTTAAAATTTGAAAAAGAAAGTTTTTTTAAACTTGTAAAAGATTTTTTTATTTTCGCTATACCATTGCTACTGACATTATATGTTGTGGGCTACTTTGAAATAGGGCCAGGAGATACTTTAGGTGTGGGTTTTGGTATACATAAATTGAATCTTCTAAGCGTATTTGATTCAGCGACTCACGGAAAGTCCTGGTCGTGGTTTTTACCAGATATAAAATTATCAGAAGGGGAAGAAATAGAAGGTTTCAACTATCTTGGGTTGGGACAAATTTTGATGATGTTGTTTGCTTTAGCTCTTTTTTTAAATAAAAATTATAAAAAAAATCTTCTTTTGATAAAAAATAACAAGGAAATTAAGATTTTCCTTATAATATCACTTTTTTTAACTTTTTGGGCTTTATCAAATAAAATTGCATTTGGATCTTATACTCTTGTGGAGATCCCACTCAATAAATATTTTTACGGCGCATTGAGCATCCTGAAAGGAACTGGAAGAATTTTCTATATAGTAAATTATTTATTAGTAATTGTATCTATATTAATAATTTTTAATTGTTTTAACAAAAAAAACTCCTTATTAATAATTACCTTATTTTTTACAATCCAAATAGTAGACACTTCAGCAGGAATAAAACACCGCATCAATATGCTCACACCGATTAATACAGAAATTCGACTAAAAGACCAGCTATGGGATGATTTATTTAAAAAGTATAAAATTCTTAAAACTACTTATGCTAAAAATTATACACATTTATTCTGGGATTTTTCTTACTTAATGGAAAAATACAATATGGAAAAGACAAATGTTGTCGCATTTGCAAGATCGACAAGAAAAGCTAGCGCGGAAACAAGATATTACATATACGATAATCTCCGTGAAAAAAAATTAGAACCAAATACCGTTTATTTGGTTAACGACCTGGGCCATTTAAGACATTTAAAGTATTTGTTAAAAAATGAAGACGTGGGTTTCTTTTACAGAGATGATATATGGGCAATGGTCAGATCTGAAAAAAAACGAATGAACAACAAAGATAAAGAGGTATTTAAAAACATAAGACCAAAATTATTAGAGATTAATGAAAAGAAAAGTATATATTATGAAAATGGCGATAATTATTATGGATTTGGCTGGTCTCATAATTTTAAAAAATTAGGTATCTGGTCTGAAGGTCCAATATCAACATTATTCTTTAGAACTGACAAAAATTATGGAGACCTAAAACTAGAAGTTTCTTGTATACCTTATATCACAAAAAAAAATAACATCTTGGAGCTGGATGTATACGTTAATAATACGTTTACTAAAAACATAAAATTGGCAAAAAAAAATTTAGATAAAAAAATTGAAATTTTAATTAACGAAAAGCTTGTAAAAAACAATGAAATTAAAATTGATTTTAATTTTAAAAATCCTGTTTCTCCTTACGAAGTGCTGGAAAGTCCAGATGGTAGAAAGTTGGGAATATTAATAGAAAATATTAAAATTATTCCAAGATGATATTACGAAATTTAATGAAGAGTATTTTCAAAAAAAAGATATATTTGATAGGGTTTGACTTGGTTATATACATACGTTAAAAAATTTTTTTAAATTATGAACAGCAAAGACAAGAAATTTTTGGAAAATTTAATTAATAAATATTCAAAAAAAGAATTATCTAAAAATATTTTATATCCTTTAATTGATGATGCGTTTTCAAAAATTGACATTTTGAAGGGTGTAGAAGTTATGCTAACTGGAAAAATAACCATGCTTGAGATAACGCAACAATTTGAATATGAGTTTGCTAAATATATTGGAAGAAAGTATGCGTTAATGGTAAATTCTGGTTCTTCTGCAAATTTACTTGCTGCTTTTGCGCTAGTTAATCCAAGAAAAAAAAATTTTTTAAAAAGAAATGATGAATTTTTAATTCCTGTTTTGTGTTGGTCAACTTCATTATGGCCATTTGTACAAGCAGGACTAAAACCAAAGTTTGTGGATGTAAATGTTAATAATTTTAATGTAGATATAAATGAACTTAAAAAAAAATTAACCGAGAAAGTGAAAGCAATTGTAGCGATTCATGTTCTTGGCAACTCAACACAAATTGAAGAAATTGCTAATATTTCAAAATCTAGAAATATTTTTCTTGTTGAAGATACTTGTGAGTCACTTGGGGCTAAATATAAAAAAAAATACTTGGGAACCTATGGTGATTTTGGAACCTACTCTTTTTTTTATTCTCATCAAATGACCTCAGGGGAAGGAGGTATGATAGTTTGTAATTCAAAAGAAGACTATGATTTAATTTATTCAATGCGCTCACATGGATGGAGCAGAAAGTTAAGAAGAGACAACGTAAAAAAAAGTTCAAATTTTAATATTATAAATGATACAAGTTTTAATTTTATAAATTCTGGTTTTAATTTAAGACCTTTAGATGTATCAGCCGCAATAGGTTTGAGCCAATTTAGAAGGCTAAACTCAATGATACAAAACAGATTGATAAATAGAAAAAAAATTATAAATCAACTAATTCATTCGCCTTTGTGGAATCAGCAATTTTCTTTTTTAGAAATTACAAAAAATACAAAACCCAGTCCTTTTGGAATGCCAATTTTAATTAATAAAAAATATTTATCAAAAAAAGTGAAGTTTTTTGACTTTCTTAAAAAGAAAGGCATAGAAACAAGAATAATTATAGGTGGAAATTTTGTGAATCATCCTAGTATAAAAATTTATAACTTAAATTCAAAAAACGAGTATTTTCCAAAAGCTCAAGAGATTGAAAACAGAGGATTTTATATAGGCTTGCACCCAAAGCCCATTTCTAATGAAATATTAAAACATTTAGAAGAAAACTTATTAAAAATTGGTGAGTTATAAAATATTTAAAACAGAATTCAAAAATAATATTTTATTTGTATGATGTCAATCGTAGTTTGATTGCTGAAAAGAAATATTTAAATAAAAGTAAAGAAAAATTAGATTTTGATCTGCCGTAAGTTCTACGATTATAAATTGTTGGTATTTCAACTACAGATTTTTTCTTTTTTTTAGCAAAATATAATAGTCTGAAAAAATATTCGCCATAACCGTAAAAAATTTTTTCAAAAGGTAACAAATCTAACGTGTTTCTTCTAATACAAAAATATCCACCCGTGTTGTCTTCGATTTGTGTTTTTAAAATGAACTTGAGTAATAGATTATAAGAAAAACTGCAATAATAATGCAATTTATTTCCCATAGATCCTCCTTCGCAATATCGTGAACAACTTACTATATCATACTCTTTATTAAGTTTGATGATCTGAGGAATTAATTTTGGATCATGGCTCAAATCAGTGTCCATCACTATAATATTTTTTCCTTTACTTGCTTTTATTCCTTCTCCAATCGAATTTGCCAATCCTCTGTTGTTTTGTCTTAAAATTAACTTAATTTGATTATTTTTTTCGAATTCTTTTTTGCAAAATAAATAAGTTCCATCAGGGCTATTATCATCAACTACTATAACTTCTTTGTTACTTAAATCTTTTAATACTTCTAATATATTTTTTATTAAAACATTAATATTATTTTTTTCGTTATACGTTGGAAGTATTATTGACAGATCCATTTAATTTAGAATTTCATTAAATTTTTTGCAGATATAATTTATTTCTTTTATTTTTAATTCTTCAAATATTGGAAGACAAAGTACTTTTTTGCTTAAATCTGAGCTAACGGGTAACTTATATTTTTTTTTGAAAAACGATAGTTCATTTGGACAATAATAACCATTTCTTGATTCTATACCTTTCTTTTTTAATTTAGAAATAAGCAAATTTCTAGATTTTTGAGTAAAATTATTGTTTAATTTTATTGACAAAGTCCAAGGTATTGCGGATTCATTTTCAAATTTCTGTAAAGAAAATTTGTCACTTTTCAAAATTTTTTTGTATACAGAATATATTTTTCTTCTTTTTTTTAAAATTGAATTTAAACGACTCATTTGTGAAAAACCTATGGCTGCTAATAGATTTGACATTCTTAAATTATGTCCCGGTACTACACAATAATATCTTTCTTTAATGTAACCATAGCTCCTAAATAAAACTAGTTTGTTATACAAACTTCTTTTTTTAACGCAAATTGCACCACCCTCACCTGTTGTAAGAGTTTTTGTTGAAGTAAAACTAAAAACGCCAATATCTCCTATTGTTCCAGCTTGTTTGCCTTTATATTTTGAACCTAAAGCTTGTGCAGCATCTTCCATCAAATATATGTTTCTTCTTTTGGCTAACGAAACTATTTTATGCATGTCGCACATGTTTCCATAGGTATGTGTAACAATAATTAATTTAGTTTTTTTACTTAACACTTTTTTTATAGTATCCGCATTCACACAAAATGTATTTGGATCAACATCGGCAAAAACTACTTTTAAACCTAAAGTTTTAGCAACATTAGCAGCCGCCAAAAAGCCGAAACCCGGAACAACTAGTTCATCGCCAGGCTTTAATCCAAGAACAAGATATGCCAAATTAATCGCAGCTGAACCACTTGAGGTTACACCTAAAAAATTTATTTTTAAAAATTTTTTCAATTTCTTTTCGAAGCTTTGGACGTATGCGCCCATTGCTATCCACTGTGAACTGACAGCTTTATTCAGGCACTTAATGTCTTTTTTGTTTACGAGTGGTTTTGCCCAAGGAATCATCATTAGAAAATATTTTTAAAGTAAAATTACCATATATATAGTTTTTTTTATAAGTAAATACTTTCATCACTTAGCCGAAATTGCTTTAACTTATCTACAATATAAACTGATTTTTCCTCCACAAATAGTGTGGATTTTCTATGTTAGGTGCTGTCAACAGTGAGTCTGTTAAATAAAAACTGAAACTAGTATGATGGTATAGTCAATTTTTTAGAAGGAATAAAATATGGCAAAGGTCTTATTTTTGCAGGACGTATGGATTGAGTATTATGGCGTTATGCAACTCTCAGCCCTGCTTAAAAAAGAAGGACATAGCACAGATATATTATTTGCAAGTGAAGAAAACGCAGTCGATGAAATTATGAAAATTAAGCCAGATTTAATTGCTTATTCGTGCATGTCTATACAATGGAATTGGCTAAAGTCCATATCAACTTTTTTAAAGAAAAATGGAATATATCAGCCACAGGTTGTTGGAGGTATTCACTCAACAATGTATCCAGACCTTACGATAGGACACGAAGCCATTGACATAATTTGTAGAGGAGAAGGAGATTATGCAATATTAGATTTATGCAACTCTTTAGATAAAAAGATTGATTATTCCAACATAAAAAATTTATGGGTAAAGAAAGGAAGCAATATAATTAAAAATGAAGTCAGACCAAAATTAACTCCTGACGTACTGACGGCCCTTCCTTTTCCAGATCGTGATTTATACTCTAAGTATGACTATTTCAAAGATTATCCATTTGTAACTTTTGTTGGATCAAGAGGTTGTCCTTTTAAATGTTCTTTTTGCGAAGTTCCTTCAATAGCTAACTTATATAC
>Ga0208409_1000881_pt1 | contig 12708 bp, 9 predicted proteins | sample ETNtaG_29_FD_185784 | JGI IMG/M metagenome (GOLD analysis project Ga0208409, IMG submission 185784) | Marine microbial and viral communities from oxygen minimum zone, Eastern Pacific Ocean - ETNP201406SV201 (SPAdes) (version 2) | ecosystem: Environmental > Aquatic > Marine > Oceanic ...
TTCAGTAGGTAGGTACTGTACATTGTCAGGTAACGTTTGAGATGTGATGGTGGTCACCACCTCAATAGGGTTCTGGGTATGCTGATGGCCCAAGCAAGGCATCTGCCAAAAGCAAATTCCTATCCCTTGTGGTCAGATCATGTTACTCGTCTGAGGCGTCACGGGAGACCCACTGCCGATGGAATTCGTGCTGAAGAATTCCCTGGCATAAGAGCCGTAAGTCTGGCAGTGCTGGTTACTGATCATGTGAGCCAGCCTGGGAATAACTTTGTCACGATTGCGGTACATGAGCCAGTTAAAAAAACGATTGTTGTTGAGGTCCGGGTGCATAAAGCGTTCCTGGCGAGTATCTACATCGTAGGGATGTAGGTACATTGTCAAAGGTCCCTTCGACATCTGTTTCCTTGCAGCCCGAGCGGTAAAAAGGAATGGCATTACCCTGAAATAAACGCCGCCGGCCACTGGCACACGCGGGAAAGGTGAACTGTGAAGTGTTATGGGTATCTCAAGCACCTGGGCTGAAACTATTCTTGGTCGCTCACCAAAGCCCGGCCATCCATATAAGGGGTTGCGAGCCGGTAAAACGGAACTTGAATAAGTAAATCCAAAATTCTTCAAAACAGGGTACACCCATGATGTGGACTGCACGAGTGAAAAAGTCGGTGCCCTGAATCCGTCTACTGATGTTATACCGCAGTCACTGAGTGCTCTTAGGTTTTCTCCAAGATCTCTTTCAAATTCTACGAGGCTTAACCGGTCTAGCTGTGTATGCATATCACCGTGGCAGGCCAGTTCGTGACCTTCGGTTGAAATTCTCTCGATCAGCTCGGGGTGTCGCCGGGCGAGTTCGCCGACAACGAAGAAAGTGGCTTTAACTTCAAGTCGCCTAAAAAGCGCCAGGTAAGCATTGGCATTGGTTAAAAGGCGATCAGCATAGGAGTGTCCGCCTTCTATAAAGTCTCGAACGTCTTCCAGATCAATGCTGAGAAGGGTTGGTGCTCTTGGATCAGACATCTTCTTTTTTATATGTTGGATACTAAAGCCAAATCCTACTTTTGATTCACTCCTTACTGGAGGTATCTTTCCTAATCGAACTGTTGAAAAAGGAAAATAGAACAGAAATGATAAACAAGAGAATCAGCGGGTAGGTTGTGTGCAACTGTCGACCTATTTGGGTATATGATGTGACTTGTACTACGGTCAATACAGATGCGTAGGAAAACAGTCCTACTAGAATCGAAAGAGAAAAAATATCCCAAACATTGACTCGTCTCGACAGTATCGATTTAACACTACGCCAGCCAAACCCGAAAAGCGCGAGGACAAAAAACACTTGAGGTGCGCGGCTGTAAAACCAATTGATTGTTAAAATTGCTGACTGAGATCGACCAATACGATTCTTATGAAAATCCGGGACACGGTGTAACAGCTTATCAGTTGGTCGCACAGCTGAAAGGCTAACATACTTGTAGTTTGTCATCAGCTTATCGTCATTCTGGCTACCATGGCGGGGCCCCTCAAAAACGTAACCTTTGAATTTAATCATCCGTTTTAGTGTCGTCAGGATGATCGGTGGCACGAGTTCGTTCCATTCGAAATGCCAGGTCGGCACAAGGTTGGCGTACCGTGGCCGGCAGGCCAATTTGCCTGCCTCACAGGCATCGTCTATTTCACGACCAATGCGGCTGTAAAAGTCAAGTGTTGACCTTGCTTCGCGATAAAAGCCTGCATCGTATACCGCATCACGAAAAGCCCAAGGAAAATAGGCGGCCGGGTAATCAGGCTTGCCCTTCATCCAGGTTTTCGTACCACGGCCCTCTTCGAAATATTGACTCAATCTACTGAAAGTTGGGCTGACGCGGTAGGCGCTTTCCCGTGCCTCTTTGTTGACTGGGATGAATCGTTCCCAGCGTATAGTCTTGATTCGAAGCAGGCCCCCATAGGCTGACTGAAACTCGCTGCTCTTAAGCTCATTGTGGATAAAAACCCCATACTTTGACCAGTTCATGGTCGATAAAGAAAATCCCCAAAGGAAGAACGTGGCTAGAACAGCCATGCCCGCAACAATAGCTTTTCTTCGTCTGATCCTGGTATGGAAAAACCAACTGTAGATCAGAACGTAAAAAGCGATGATAGCGATGGAAGGGGCGAGCCAGATACCTTCACCCCGGATATGCCAGAACCAACCCAGCATGAAACCGAGACAAAGAGCGAGCACCAGGTAGCGACCTTTTGCAATGGTCAGACGTATTGACAACTCCAGGAGTAATGAGAAACAGAATAAAGTGACTGCTGGGTAGATGGAAAAGCGGAACGGGTATGCGTTGGGAAAAAAGCCATAAGTAAACGGATTAAAGAGAAGCAGCGTATAGACGATTATCAGAAGTATAATACTGCGGGTAAACTGCACGGCGACTAGGACAAACATCATACATGCACTTGCGTAAAGGAGTTGTTGAGAGAACAGCAAGGAGAGACCGAGGAGATTGGATGCTGCAATGAATAGCGGATAACCCGCGCTCTTCATCAAAGTGAACTGGTTGTAGTCACCGAGCCACTGGCCGTTTAGAATACTCAGTGCCTGGCCGATGAAAAGTGTATCGTCATGTGGCGCAGTTCGCGCAATCACTTCGAATGGGACAAGCAGCCACAGTTTGAAAAGAAATAACAGGACACAGAAAGCGACGAGTCTTCCTAAGATTGGGCTCTGTTTTGAGTAAGTCAATTCCATCTTTGTTATCAAATAAGAAGGTACAGTGAAAAACCATACCCCAAATGAGCTCACAATTGTAATCCCAGTATTCAACGAGGAACAAGCCATACCGGAATTCGTACCTGTACTCCTTCAGTATGCCAGCGAATACGAATGGCAAATCATATTCGTAGATGATGCCTCAACCGATGAGTCGTCCGCGAGATTGGAATGTTTCTGTGATGGCGTGCAGGTCGCTCTGGTACGCCATAAGGTCAATCGGGGTTACGGAGGCGCATTGAAAACCGGTATTCGAATGACTGAGACAAAATTTGTGCTGACGATGGACGGTGATGGACAGCATCATCCTAAAGATGCAACAAAGCTGTTTGAGGCCATTCGTGACCAAAACGCGGATATGGTGATCGGGTGCCGGTCCAACAATCCGGCTGGATTCTACCGTGCAGTCGGCCGCCGCCTTATTCGCTGGGTCGCAGGCCTGCTGATGCCAATTACGATCCAAGACCTTAATTCGGGGATGAAAGCCTACAAAACCACATATGCTCAACGTTACATATCATTGTGCCCCGACGGAATGGCGTTCAGCGATGTGATCACGCTAGTATTCATCAACCGTGGTCGACTGGTGGTCGAAGAGGATATCGACGTTCGGCCAAGGATAAGTGGTAACAGTACAGTAAACACGATGACCGCTATCGATACTTTGCTGGAGATTATCAATATCGTTGCGCTTTTCAATCCGTCAAAGATTTTTCTACCAACAGGATTGGTGTTCATCGTGTTTGGGCTGGTGTGGGGTCTTCCATTCATATTACGCGACGAAGGCATCTCGGTTGGGACTATGCTGTTGCTCATCTCCGGCCTGATCTTTTTCTTAATGGGCTTGGTCGCTGAACAGATATCCATGATCCGTCGCGGGCAAATCGATGAAAAAGATTAGTGTTGCCACTGGCCAGGATCGGTTTACACAAGGTATTGGCTCGGCTTACAGGATATGAAAGCGGTATCGGTATAAACATAGGAAGCCCGTAGATGACCGGCACAGTGCTGATGATTCGGCGTATGGGTCCTCGGGTTACCACAGCAGTGGTTGTCTCCCATTGCATCCTGGAAGTCCGCAGTGGGAGAGTCTTTCGTCCGGTCGCACCATAAAATGGCACACGTGGCCAGTGGCATCGCGTGAACTTGCTGAGCAGATAGGTCCAAGTGATAAACTTTGCCTCACTGATCTTCACCATGTTTTGCATTCTGGATGTTGATATCTGTCTCTGAACTGATCGACAGGCTCCCGGAAAAGGAAATCACTATTATGAGAAAAAAAGAGTTGATTTATGTCAATTCTCCTGATAATCAGAATATACTAATATTCCAATCATCTATCAAGCCAAATCCTCTCACTCCCCCCATATAACCCCTATTGTTACTGTACTTGAGCGCTGAGCTGTGATGAAGCCAGTATTAAGATATGTTAATAAATATCACGTAATGACACATTCCAAACCGATCTGTTTTCTGTACAATTACGTTTTTGACCATTAGATCAACTGAAAACAGGCGCAGAGCGTTCCGGTATTCGCCCGTTTATGGGCTACCGACGATCCTGCCAGGAGGCGTGTCGGCTGAGCACAATGTAAAGAGATGTGAAGATTGGCAAATACAGGTAAACAATCTGGAAGAACGTACTCTTTCTTTGTTTAAATCCAACGCCACAAGAATATTACAATCCATCGATTTTTGGATGTAAGGTCCATCACCTCTTTTTTTGCTCCATTCAGTAACGTTTTATGAAAAAATTAATTCGCTTTCTTATTCCTGTTCTGATTTTTGCTGTCGGTGGAGCTGGCTTCGCCTACCTCCGTGCAAGCCGTCCCCCTGCCACACCGGTCACTCCGACGGAACAGTCGTGGGTGGTTGCGACTGAAGAGGTCGTTATTGCCTCACACTCTCCAATGGTAGGCCTTCACGGCAGTGTTGAGTCGCCATTACACTCAAAGATGGCCTCTGCAATCTCTGCTGAAGTAATAGAAGTTATCGCCCTTCCAGGCATTGATGTAGTCAAAGGCGACCCCCTGATCCTGCTCGACCGGGGTGACCTCGAGCTTGTGCTTGACCAACGAAAAGCAGATCTTATCGATGTTGAGGCTCAAATACGGAGTGAATACCGGCGCCAGAAGAGCGATCTTGAGGCCCTTAGCCATGAGAATACCCTGCTGGAGATTGCGATTCGTGAAGTAGCTCGGGCAGAGCGCCTGCAAGAACAGAACCTGGGGGCTGCTTCAAAGGTTGATAGTGCAAGAATGGCGCTCGAGCAGCGTGAACTCTCCCTCAACATGCGTCGACAGGCGATCGAGGACCATGAGTCACGACTTGCCAAACTGATGGCAAGCAAAAAACGTACTGAAGCGGCCCGGAGTCGGGCACAACGAGACCTCAACCATACCGTGATTAAGGCGCCCTTTTCGGGTCGTATTACTCGCGTAATGACGGCCATTGGGAACCGGGTTGGCCCTGGAGAACCCCTGCTCGAACTTTTTGACAACCAACAACTCGAGGTTCGTGCTCAAATTCCAACCCGCCTGCTCTCCGGCCTAAAAAAAGCAATCGCTGAAAAGAGAAAGCTGATCGCTATGGGCCAACCGGATGGTCATCAGATAATATTCCGGCTTGACCGACTGGCAGCACAGGTGGAGAGGGGCACGGGTGGTGTGGATGGTTTCTTCAAGGTGGAAAGTGGTGATTCGACCTCGCTGGAACTTGGCCGCACGCTCAGCCTGCTTCTCACCCTCCCTCCCGTTAAATCCACTTTTACTGTTCCAGTACAGGCAATCTATGGCAACAACCGGCTATACCGCTTAATCGACAACCGGATGCGAGCAAGCCGTATTTTGCGTATTGGCAATGCGGGAGGCAGAGAGGGTCGGGTCATTGTACAGAGTGAAGAGGTTGCTGACGGTGACACCATTATTGTCTCCAACATTCCCAATGCCGTAGAGGGCCTTCAGGTAAAACCCGGCACTCACCTTACTCTCTCTCTATCTCCTGATTAACCCAGTACGGTCATGACTTTCAGACATCGAGATGACCTGATCGGTATTTTTACCAAACACCCAGTGGCGGCCAACCTGCTGATGGTGTTAATGCTCGCTTCTGGCGCCTGGGGAATCAACAAGCTCAATACCCAGTTTTTCCCTACCTTTGCCCTCGACTTTGTCACCGTCCGCGTGACCTGGTCCGGTGCCAGCCCAGAAGATATTGAAGAGGCGATCACCATTCCTCTGGAACAGTCTCTGAAAAACGTTGAAGGCCTGCGTACGCTGACCTCTACTTCGGTTGAGGGCGCGTCATCCGTTGTCCTTGAGTTTGAGCCCGGAACAGACCCCACACTGTCGGTGCAACAGGTTCAGGAAGAGGTGGATATGGTTCGTAACCTCCCAGAGTCAGCAGAACAGCCCCGCGTCAGTCGTGTGATCCGTTATGAGCCCGTCTCCAGCCTGCTGATTACCGGCCCCAATCATGATCTAGGGGAGCTTCGGGCCCTGGTATACCGCTTTGAGAAAGAGTTGCTCGAGCGTGGTATCGCCAGAGTGGATATTAGCGGGCTTCCAAGTGAGGAGATCGCCGTCCAGATCAGCACAGATCAGTTAAAAGAGCTGGGACTCTCTATCAATCAGATTGGCCAGCGCATTCGTGCACTCTCAAAAGACCTGCCGATCGGAACAGTGGGCAGAAATGATGCTGCCCGCCAGCTTCGCTTTCTCGATCAACGAAGAGGGGAAATGGCCTTAGAAGACCTGACGGTCTCGGCTGACGACCAGGGACGCCGCCTCACTCTGGGTGATATCAGCACCATTGAACGACGCCCGATTAGTGGCCAAACTCGACTCTTCTTAAAGGGTAAGCCTGCAATTGAGCTTCAATTGAAGAGGGTCGAAAACAGCGATACTCTGGACGCGGCAAGGATTGTTGATGTCTGGGTAGAAGAGACCCGCCCCCAACTCTCGCCTGGAATCGAAATTCAGGTCTATAATGAGACCTGGGTCTTCCTGCAGCAGCGAATAACCCTGCTGGTCAAAAACGGTGTTGGCGGACTGGCACTGATCATCATCATTCTCTTTCTTTTTCTAAATGGCCGTGTCGCCTTTTGGGTTACCGCCGGGATACCCATCTCATTTACCGCTACCCTGGCAATCCTCTACTTCGGAGGTGGTTCAATCAATATGTTGAGCCTCTTCGCCTTGATCATGACCCTGGGCATCATCGTTGATGATGCGATCGTTGTCGGTGAAGACACAATGGCTCATCTGCAAAGAGGTGAAAGCAGCCTCGAAGCCGCTGAAGGGGGTGCGCGCAGAATGTTTGCCCCTGTTCTTTCAGCGATGCTGTCAACAGCAGCAACCTTTCTCCCCCTGATGCTGATCGGTGGCATTATGGGCGAGATGTTGTTTGAGATCCCCTTTGTGGTGATCTGTGTGATTATTGCCTCCCTGGTTGAGTGCTTTCTTGTTCTGCCCGGCCACCTACGACACTCATTTCGGCGAGCCGATGGATATAAAGTAACCCCTGCCCGAGCCCGGCTCGACAATGGCTTTGCCCACTTTAGGGACAGAGTGTTCCGTCCTACCGTCACCTTTGCCCTCAACAACCGCTGGGCGACACTGGCCACCGCCATCACTATTTTGGTCCTCTCGGTCGGCCTGGCGCTCAGTGGTCGTATCCAGTTTTCCTTCTTCCCTGAGCCCGAAGGACGGATCATTGAAGCCAACCTTGCCTATGTTGCCGGCACCCCTAAGGAGAGAGTGGATAGTTATCTCACCCATATGGAAGAGACCCTCTACCAAATTGAGAGTGAGTCCGGAGAGAAAATTCTTAGAACTGTTCTCTTAATGAAGGGGTCAACAATCAATGCTGTGGCCGGACTTGGCCTGGGTGGAGGTACCGCCGGGGGTGACAACATCGGTTCGATCAGGGTCGAGTTGACCGAGCCCGACTCCCGAGCACTGCGGAATAACGAACTGACCAAAGCCTGGAAAGAGAGGCTGAAGATGGAGCCGGGAATAGAGGCCCTCACTATCACTGAACAACGAGGCGGCCCCCCCGGAAGGGATCTTGAAATACGCCTGACCGGTCCCAATGCACAAGAGCTGAAATCAGCTGCTTTAGCACTCCAAACCCACCTCACCAGTATTAAAGGGGTATCGAACCCAAGTGATGATTTACCCTATGGCCAGGAGCAGCTGATTCTGAAAATGACGCCCCAAGGTGAGGCCCTTGGGCTGACCGTTGACCAGATCGGCAACCAACTCAGAGCGGCTTTTGATGGCTTCCTCGCCCAGGTTTTTCCAGAGGGTAACGATGAAGTTGAGGTCCGGGTTATGCTCCCTGACAGTGAACGAAATGCTCTCCAGAGTATCTTTGATTTTGACCTCATTATGCCCAATGGCAACACCGTTCCCATCTCCAATATTGTGACCATCGATTCACGTCAGGGTTTTGAGGTGCTGCGCCATTCTGATGGTTATCTGGCCGCAACCGTCGCCGCCGATGTAGACCCTGCAGTCAATAATGACAACCTGATCCGAAATCAGCTGGCAAACGAATTCCTGCCTGAGCTTTCAGTTCAGTATGGGGTTGACTTCTCCTATGAAGGGCGAGCGGCCTACCAGCGTGAGACCTTTTTAGACATGCAGGTCGGTGCAGCACTTGCCCTGCTGATGATCTATCTTATCCTGGCCTGGGTCTTCGGGTCCTACGGCTGGCCTCTGGTGGTGATGACCGTTATTCCCTTCGGCCTGGTCGGTGCCCTGTGGGGGCATCTGTTGATGGGTATTGACCTTACTCTGCTCTCGCTCTTCGGCTTCTTCGGTCTTTCGGGAATTGTGGTCAATGACTCGATCATTCTGGTGGTCTTCTACAAATCCCTTAAACTGACCGGGATCAGCATACGTGATGCCGTTGTTGAGGCCGCCTGCCAACGTCTGCGTGCGGTCATTCTGACCTCTCTGACCACCATTGCAGGATTGACTCCCCTTCTTTTTGAGACCTCACTTCAAGCTGAATTTCTCATCCCGATGGCGGTATCGATTGCCTTCGGGCTTGCATTTGCAACTCTTATTGTCCTTGTCCTGGTTCCCACTCTGCTCTATTTTCATGAGTCACTCCTTGGCCGCAAGCACCACAAACCCCTTCCTGCGACTCAGGGTGAGCCCTCCATAGAGACCCTCTCCTGAGGGTAGAGGCCATGCTCCTTGAGCAGTGCGGCGAAATCAAACCCGCTCTCAAGAGTGACCGCACGTAACCAGGCCTCACTCTCTAACCCCTGATCAAGAAGCGCTATCATCCTCCTCAGGATGGGCTCAATCTGGCGGACCGTCATCCCATTGATCCTGAGTGCAGTGATGACATCTGCAAGATAACGCACCTCTGCCTGGCGACGGCGCTTTCCAAGATGGCGAAGCAGGGTGACCTTTGGCCGTCTCTTGCCTTCAGCGGTCAGAAACAGCCACTCCCAGGCCTGCTTCAGGGGGCGCCACTCATGGTCTACGAGCAACACCTCGGCGCTACCTGCCCAGTAGTCGTTGTAACGCTGGCGATTTGAGGTGCTGGAAGATGAGAGCTGCTCCCAGGCCACCGTCCCCTTATATTTGATCGGTCTTCCTCGGGTTGCCATCTATCGGTTCTTACCGTGCACTATTATGACGAAGGGTGTAGCGGCAACAGCTCAGGCGAGGGTCACCCTCGAGTACCCTCTTTTCACCCGCCTGCCACTGCTCTGGATCAAGCTCAGGAAAATAGGTCAGGTGATCACCACTCACAAGATCAGGAACAAAAGTGACATCAACCCATTGGCAGAAAGGGAGAGCGGCGGCATAGACCTGGCCCCCACCGATAAACCAGACCTCGCCTTCACAAGTGGCCAGTGCGTCCCCAATCTGTGCAAATGTCTCGATGCCGCCAAGAGATCGGCGAGAGAGCACAAGATTGCGCCGACCGGGCAGTGGGCGTCCGCCGATCGACTCCCAGGTATGTCGGCCCATAATGATGGTGCTGCCCAGAGTCAGCCGTTTGAAGCGCTTAAGGTCTTCTGAGTAGTGCCAGGGAAGCCCGCCATCGATGCCAATCACCCGATCCGGGTTGACGGCAACAATGGCACCACAGATGATGGATTGACTATTCAAAATAATTCAGACTGCAATCGGGGCAGGTATCGGTGGATGAGGGGCATAGCCGATAATCTCAAAGTCCTCAAAACGATAATCAAAAAGGGTCTCTGGTCTGCGGGCTATGGTGAGGTGGGGCAATTCCATAGGCTCTCTTCCGAGCTGCATCTTCACCTGTTCGAAATGATTGCTGTAGATATGAACATCACCTCCTGACCATACCAGGGTTCCTGGCTCAAGCTCACACTGCTGGGCAACCATGTGCGTCAGGAAAGCATAGGAGGCGATGTTATAGGGGACTCCCAGAAAAGAGTCGGCACTTCGCTGGGTAAGCATACAGGAGAGCTTGCCCCCGGCAACATAAAACTGAACAAAAGCATGACAGGGTGCCAAGGCCATTCGCCCCGCAGCCACATTGGCCTGAGGGGAGATCGACTCATCGGGAAGGAGGGGCGGGTTCCAAGCCGAAAAGATATGGCGTCTGGAGTCGGGCCTCTCTCGCAAACCTTTGACCAGTGCATCAATCTGGTCGATCACACCGCCGTCAGGGGTTGGCCAGGATCGCCATTGGGCCCCATAGACCGGTCCCAGCTCTCCGGCCTCGGTTGCCCACTCATCCCAGATAGAGACACCTTTCTCCCGCAGGTACCGGGTATTTGTATCACCACGAATAAACCAGAGCAGTTCATGAATAATGGAACGCAGATGGAGTCTTTTAGTGGTTATCAGGGGAAAGCCCTGTTCCAGATCAAACTGCATCTGGTAGCCGAACAGGCTCTGTGTTCCGGTCCCGGTCCTGTCTCCTTTTATCACCCCATGGTCAAGAACATCCTGGAGCAGTTGGAGATATTTCTTCATAAAAACTTCCCTAGCCGGCAACTGATTGAGAACTGAAATAGGATCTGAGAATTTGATTGGCCAGGGTTGCTGGCCGCACCTGCCACTTCTCAACATCAACAGTAAGGATAGCAAATGCTATCCGCCGATCCTTCAACATCGCATAACCCACAAACCAGTTGTTGGTCCCCTCCGGAGAATGACCACTCAGGCGGCCTGTTTTCCCCCCTACCTCTACACTCTTTCTGTGGCTTTTAAAAAAACGACTGAACTCCTTGCGCGCCGTCCCGCTCTTGACCGTCTCTGACATCAGCACCCTGAGGGAAGAGGCTGTTTTTGGCTTGATCACTTGCTCGCCGGGCTCACCACTATCAGAGTAGACCAGAACGCCATCAGCCCGCTCAACCGCAGTGACAAGATGCGGGTGTGGAAGGCGGCCACTGTTGATTGCGGTGGCTGCCAGCAAAGCCCCATGAAGTGGGCTTATCAATGTATTTTCAGTAAACCCTGAAGCAACTTCAGCGGTAGACCACTTATCTTCTGCCTCAAACTCTGTCGTCCCAAGCTCAAACAAAAAATCACTCTTCAACCCCCGGTTAAACCCAAGCTGGGCAGCATAGTAGTTGAGTCGTTCACCTCCAACACGCTCGATCCCAAGCCGTGCAAAATAGGGATTTGAAGATTGAGAAAAGGCTTTTGTCAGGGTTGACCGACGCGTCCACTTGTTGTTTTTGTGTCTCAGAACCTGGCTCTTATAGAGGGTTGTACTTTTCCCATTGAAGGGGATGACTGTTCCTGGGCTGGCCTTTCCAAGATCAATGGCCGCCGCTGCCGTTACAATCTTAAACACCGATGCCGCCGGAAAACGGGCCTGGAGTGCAAGATTCCCAAGTGGAGGCCCGCTCTTCTGGTGGCTGACCAAAGCCAAAACCTCACCACTGTCCGGATCAATCGCAGCAAAAGCGCCATAGTCCGGCTGATAGCGATCAAACAGCCTTTCAGCCTCCTGCTGCAGTTTGTGGTCAAAGGTGTAGGTGATCTCTGCCTCAAAGGAGAGGTTCTGATCTCCAATGTTGATCTGACCCGGCAGCTGACCCTCGTCCAGCCCTGGGGTAACGACTCTGGCAAGATCATCTGCAGTTAGCGTCCAGGAGAGCTGCAAGCGCTCTTCCGGCACCTCCAGTGTAGAAGCCCAGGTTAGCGCCACCACAGCGATCCCCGCCACACCTGACATCTTCAACCAGTAGGCCGGGTGGGTCAGCCCCCCCCTTACCTTCCACTTCTTTGGCTTTGGTGGCACCGTCGGACGCAACCGTATCGCATGGTTGGCCTGTCCCCGGCCCACTCGGCTGTTTCGTGACTTTCTGAAGATCTGTTTTAGGTTGTCCATGGAAGATGTGGAGAAACTACTTAATTAAGGCACCCTATTCTACCGATACCGACTATCAGAATGAATCGGTTTGATTGAAAAACCACTTTCTCGCCACCTATCAGAGATAACTGTCACCACTCTCCAACCACAAAGGAGATCATCACCCCCCATCAGGCGGTCTAAATGCCTACAAAACGTCAGCAGAGGACACTGCTTGGTCTTAAAAAAAATAACAGCAGACAGCAATTGGCGGCCGTGATCTGATCGAAGTCTGATAAGCGTAACGCGACTTAACTGGGGGGCCCTCGCTTTGACAACTCCGGTGGGAGTGCTCCCCGACTCAATGAGTGATCTTAAGAGCGCCTTGGCATAGGCGTGGATGGGGCAAAAAACAACAGTCACCTATCGGTTAAAAACCCCTTCCTGGTCTTAAATCTCATTCATCCAGCAGAAAGTCACGAGCCTGGTTGATTCGTGCAGAAAGATAATCCGAGCCACCCCTATCCGGATGAAGCTTCTGAATCAGACGCCGATGAGCGGCAATAATAGTGTCACGTCCTGCATCAGCCTCAACCCCCAGAATCTCCTCTGCCTCTTTCTTGCTCATTGATATTGGACTTTGGGCGCCC
>Ga0208409_1000898_pt1 | contig 12581 bp, 4 predicted proteins | sample ETNtaG_29_FD_185784 | JGI IMG/M metagenome (GOLD analysis project Ga0208409, IMG submission 185784) | Marine microbial and viral communities from oxygen minimum zone, Eastern Pacific Ocean - ETNP201406SV201 (SPAdes) (version 2) | ecosystem: Environmental > Aquatic > Marine > Oceanic ...
ACCAGGAGGTCCACCAGGAGGTCCACCAGGAGGTCCACCAGGAGGTCCACCAGGAGGTCCACCAGGAGGTCCACCAGGAGGTCCACCAGGAGGTCCAGACGGTGGCTCTACAACAACACTAACTGTATCAGTTTTAGTATCAATCCCATAATTGTTAGTAGTTCTTAAAGTTACCGTATAATCACCAGCAACTGCATACTCGTGAGTTGGATTTTGGCTCGTAGATGTATTCCCATCTCCAAAAGTCCATAAATATTCTAAATTATCTCCCGTAGATGAATCTGTAAATTGTACGGTTAATGGTATAAATCCTGAAATTGCCATAATTTTTTCTCCTTATGTTGTCATGGTAAAATTAGCGACTGGTGGAAAACTCGTTGGTGGTGCTACACTCATAGTAAAATCTGTTATTGGTGCATCACCTATTACAATACTCATTCTAAAATTTGTAGATGGACTTGTAAATGGATTATACATCTCAAATAAATTATCTTGTTCAATAAAAAATTCATATTCTTCTACTTCACCATGATTTTCAGTTGTTGGAATTACATCAACAATCTCACCTGCCCCTTCAAATACAATTTGACTTTGAACACTTGAAATTATAGATCCCAATGGAATCGGTGGTGGATCAATTATAAACGAATTCATAATCTCCTTCTGATTCACAAATGATTCAAGTACTGGCATATTTTCAATGACTCTACCTCGTAAGGCCGCGGGCTGAGATTGTTCCCACAAACCATAATCAATTTCATCATCACCAAGTGCAAATTGTGTAATTACATATGAATCATCAGATACTCCCGAAAGAGCATTTGCTAAAATCTCTCGTCCCCTTTTAGTAAAGTGTGCTGTTACAGTTTGACTTGTTTTATTTAAATATCCCATTTTATATTGACACCATATTAAAATTTGTAATTGGTAGACTTACATCTGGATCCTCAGGTGTAGTACTAAAAACTATACCATCTCTAAACAAAAAATAATTCATAGATTCATTATCTGTAACTATTGGTTCTGTTAATGGTTGGTTATCAATTACTTGACCATATGGTTTTACAAAATTTGAACCACTTGGAGTTTCATCCCATAATCCATAATCAATTTCATCATCACTTAATGCAAATTTAGTAATTATGTGTTCACCATTTTGATTTTCACCAAATACTGCAGTTCTTAAATAATCTCTGCCTTTATTGGTAAGTATTGCGTCTACAGTTAAAGTACTCTTATTTATAAATCCCATATCTTCTATGTCCTTTGGTCATCATATCCAACTTGAATCCTAATAACATAAACAGATCCTGACAATTGACCTGTTACAATAATAGAAGTTTCTCTATTAAATGTCATTTGTCTTGCCCTAATTGTTGCAATTCTCCCTACTACCTTTTTACTCGTTCTACCGGTTTCTTCACCATAAACTGCTCCTGATTCTGTTAAATCATCAAAAGTAGGGGCTGTTGTTGGATTTATTGCTCCAACTCTAATATCAATTACATTATTATTTAATACCAAAAAACTATAATTTTCTGCTGAAAAAACACTATCGGCTCCAACTGTTATTGGATTTAATGCTGCATCAGTCATTGTCCAACCATCATCATTTATTATAGATTTTAATTTATTATCACCTATAATTTGTGTAATATTTTCTATATAAGGTAATGATTTTGATCCAATTGGTAAATTAATCAACTTATATTTCATCACCACTTCTGGATCCACACAAGGTTCAATCATTGGAGTACTTTCTAATACTGCACCATAATAATCTGTTCCCATTGGATGTACAGTATCCCACAAAGTATAATCTATCTCATCATCTGATAATGCAAATTTTGTAATATTAAAATTACCACTACTCTTTGCAAGATATTCTCTACCTTTTTTAGTTAATACTGCATCTAATAAATATGATGTATTATTAATAAAGCCCATTTACAATCCTTATTGTTTATATTTTATCTATAATGATAATTTTTTTACGCGTCGTCAGCTGGTGTAATACCTGATTCTCTAAATGTTATAGTAACAGTAAACTCGTGAACTGCTCCTGATCTTTGACCAGTAACAATTATAGAAGTTTTTGCAGGTGAGGAAGCTGCTGTAATTTTCTTTGGATATACAGCCAATGCTCCATTTAATCCTGGTGTAAATCTGTTTCCTCTACGTTGAGTGAACATTCCACCGCCAATATCAACTCTACAATTTTTTATTGTTTGTGAAATATGTTGAACTGATTTTACATTTGGAAACCACAGATCTCTTTCAGCATTACGCATGTTACCACCACCCATTCTGATTACAGGGTAATCTCTGTTTGGTAGTGTTTGATATAATGGTGCCAATACTGCTACCGTTGAATCTAATAAAGTTATAGTATACCATTCAACTTTATATCCGTTATTCCAAAGTGAATCTTCACCACCAGCATAATCAACTGTAAGTGCTCCATTATTTACATGGCCTACTCCAAATTGAACTCCCGTTCCCAAATAATAATTTTTCGTTCCACATTGAGTTCTTGTTCCACCATCTCCCGACAAATCATCGGCATACCATTTTAAATTATTAAGAGAGGTCTGAGAACCAGCAGTTTCTGTTAACTTTGCCATGGCCTGAACTCCATCTGATCTCGAAACGAGTTTATATTTCATAATCTCGGATGGATCATTAAATGGTTCAAGAGTTGGAAGATTATCAATTACTGCTCCATAATAGTCCGTTCCTTGTGTATGGGTTGTATCCCACAAACCATAATCAATTTCATCGTCGCCAAGTGCAAACTTAGTTACATTAAAGTCGTCTCCGCTAGACAAAATTTCTCGACCCCTTTTAGTTAAAATAGCGTCTAATACTCTGGTTGAATTATTTAAATATCCCATTTGTTTTTCTCCTGTATAATAATTCGGATTTTCTAATTTTTTATAAGATTCGATACAATAAAACTTATTATTCTTCTCTTATAAATATATCATTTTTTTATTTTTAAACATTTATTATGTCTGAACATCTAATTGTGTAGTTGCATCATCTGTAGTTACCAATACTGTTGGAGAAGTAAGTGTTACTTCTACCGCCGGTGTATTATCTCTCCATCTATTTACAGCATCTGAAATAGTTGTATCATCTGTTTGGACACATCCAAGATAAAAAAGTCTATCAGTACCAATTGCTTCATCCCATCTATTATCTAAATCAGTAGTTTTAAAACTTGATGAATAATATAAACCTAAAGATGCACTCAATGAAGATGAATAATAATGTTCAACTTCACGATTAAATTCTGATTCTACATTGTTCAAAACACGAGGCATCACCACTTCTTCAAAAATTGATTTTTGACTTCCTCGTTGAATAGTTGAATTATAATAATCACTTCCATACCAGCCACTCTCATCTCTATCACCTATACCAAATAATGACGGTCTTTCTAAAATGTGTTTTAATACAAATGATCCAGTTCCATTAGCGTTGGCGGCCATAGAATCACTTGGTGCCTTTAATGAACTAAAATCTGCAGACATTGATACTCCAGAACCACTCAATTGTGTAATATCATTAAGTCTCCAAGGATCGTGTAAATTAACACTTGATTGCATATCTTCATATAAAGCAGAGGCTGATATAAACGAACCACTTTCTTGTGTCTGAGAATTAACCCTAAATGGACTAGTATAATACATATCAGCGTCTAATGGCATATAATAAGAAGATGCGGATAAATACGAACCACTTTCTTGAGTATGGAAATTCACTCTAAATGGATGACTATAATTTATATCAGATTCAAGTGGTAAGTATTCAGATGATGCTGAAAGATACGAACCACTTTCTTGTGTGTGGAAATTTACCCCAAATGGATGACTATAATTTATGTCTGATTCAAGTGGCATATAATAAGAAGATGCTGAAAGATACGAACCACTTTCTTGTGTGTGGAAATTTACCCTAAATGGATGACTATAATTTAAATTAGATTCAAGTGGAATGTATTCAGATGATTGTGAAATATACGAACCACTTTTATCTGTTATGGTACTCGCATGGCGAGTGTTAAACGGATGACTATAATTTATCCCTGATTCTAATGGTGTATATCTTGCACTCTCAGAAACATAATAAAGGTCTATATCCGTAGTATAATGTTCAGGATCAAATGTAGGTTTCTTACCAATAATAATTTTATCTCGTTCAAGAACTGTAGGTTCAATTAATATACCAATCGTAGCATTTGCACGGGCGGGGACTAACGTTTTTAATTGTTTATATAATGAATTATCATAGTATTTTAACAACCTCAAATAGTCCCAAAAATTATTTGGTCCCGAATATTTTTTCCAATATAGATTTCGTGCCGTTGTTAATCCTGTATATTGTTCTTTATATTGGTCACGCGGATCTCCAATGTATTGGTCAAAATCAATATTAGGCATTGAACTTATAATATCTTCGTCTATTGCCCTTGATGGTGAAAAATAAATACCAAGTTTATTAGAATCTATTGGGGCGTTATCATAAGCTGGAGTAGTTATACTTTCTTTAAATTTTAATATTGGATATCCTTGACCAATTCCCTGTCCCCTATCTATTAATGTATCGGATTCAATTCTTATTTTATTGGATGACTTACCACTCGGTCCCAAGTTTGGAACTTTCATCTTTGTTTCATCTACTACGGATGAAAAATGGTCACCAAGTCCACTTGAATATCCAGATGGAACTGCTGATGAAGTAAATGATTGGTCTGCACTTACATCTTGAAACCATTGATTTGCTCCCACACTTAAATCTTTATCATCGTCAAATGAATATCTGGTAACTAAATCTATATAAGAAGCAGATGGTGTATTACCATCAAATGAAATTGGAGCTGCTACATGATTATCAAATGAAGTTACATTCAACGCTGTAGTCCAATTTCTATATTCCATCATAGAACCACTTAATGATTCTCCAAAATAAGTATTCTCTTGTGGTCCACCTAATGTAATTGTATCAGCAGTACCTACATATGCAAGATTATAAGAACCCGATACTACTCCTTCTGAACCACTTATAAGTAAATCACTTTTAGATTCATAAATTATTTTACTTCGTCCAACATCATATTGTTTTGTATATAAACTATAAACAACGTCTAAACTACCAGTATCACTTGTTACAAAATTTCCAGAACCTGAAAGTGTTCTTGTCAACATTACTGACCAAAATTCATTATCATAAACTGGTAATGCAGAAGATGAAACTTCAAGATATCCTTTACTACCACTCAACATAAAAGATACATTACCAAATCTATCTGATGAACCATTATCTTTTAATCTAATTGCCCAATCACTACCTCGTCTTACTAATACTTGGTTTGAACCACTCGCTGCTTTAAATCTAAATTCTACGGTATCTGGTACTCTACCTGTCGGTCCTTCTCCAGATGTAATTGCTTCCCAAGTATCATTTTGAACATAGGTATTATTAGTTGCTCCAAAGAAATTTAATGCCTTTGTAAATTTCCTTGTTATCACAAAATCATCTGGTTGACCTGGTAATTTGGGTCCACCATATTCCATAACTCGTAATACACTTGAAGGAATACCATAACAACCTATTAACCCTTTTATTGCCCGTGCCGTTCCTTTTGTTTTTAAGAAAAATGGCATATTATTTATAATACGACTCCATATTTCTCTTGATATATCTCGTTCAGGTGTTCCAGAGTATTGCCAAGGGTTTTCTGAACCAGTTTGTTCCATTCCAAGAAGATATCTTTGTAATGAAATTAAATCTTTTCCATCTTGAACATCCCAACCGAAAGATTGTGCTACAGGAAGTAATAAATCTTTTGCTATACCTTCTGTAAGTTTATCTCTTCTATCATGAACATCAGTCATAGACTTAATATATAACCAAATATCATCAAAATGATGTCCAACCATGTCAATAAATTTAAGAAATACAGTATTGTCCGTGTCGTCCATAACAAAACTTGGAAGATGTCTGCTCAACCTATTCTTATTTGATTTATCATAATCAGATGCAGAAACTATTTGATTAGTATACCAATCACTTGCCAATGATTGTGAAGTTCTATAAAGTACATATGGATCTGAAAATTTACCTGATCCGCCCTGTCGTTTTGGCCAGGAATTATCATGAAACACTCCAATCGATGCACTTGTATATGAAGAACTTTGTTCAAACATAAACTTTTCAAGTTTATCAAAGTTATTAATAACATCTCGGCGTTTCTTTTCCCATGATTGAATTTGTGTTAATGATCCACTTACTGGAGTAAATGATGGATGTGGAGATTCGGAACCAGAAACACTTAAATATGCTCCAGACGCGGGGTCTGCTACTATAGGTATCGCTCCAACTGAACCACTTCCTGCACCCGCCAAAGATGCACTTCTATCTGTATATTGTTCTATTAAATCTAATTTATATTTAAAGTTTTTAACTCGTTGTTCTGCAGAACTAAAATGTATAAAATCTGAAAACTGAGCGAAATTTAAATTAATATCAGAAGTAAAACTACCACTTAAAATCTCATCTGCAATTTTTTTCTGAATATCTGAATCAGTAGATGTTATTTGATTATAATTTCTAAATTCTGTTTGTCCTGATCCTATTGGACTATTAAGTACAAAAGGTTCTGGAGTTCTAAGAACAGTATCACTAACCCATTCTTCTGAAAATGGAATCATTTGAACGGTATCTTGTATCGGTGGAATCATTTCTTTAACTATAGTAATACCCCCTGGTCCAACACCGGCTGGTAATGGTTCATATAATTTATAAACTACTGAATGTGGATACTTAGGATAAGTTACAACATCTGGTTTAAAATTGGTTATTACAGAATACTCTCCCCTTCCCAATCTAACTAATTTACTTAAATTTTCAGCACTTTCTATTGGATATTGAATAAACCAATTAGCAAAAGAGAAAAGTCCTTCCCCAGATTGTAAATCATCAAGTGAATACTTTATCAAATCATGACCAGCTTCAATTGCATGTTCTTCAAAAGAATTTACAAGATTTATTATGTTATCACCTTCTACGCTTTCAATTTCTGCCCTTAATGATCCGCGAATAGGTTCTGCACTATAAACAGATGAAGTATATTCTACAGAAAAATCAGTAAATGTATTCCAAGATCTAATATTGGCATTATTATCAAAAATATGTCCTAATTCTCCTGCAACACTATCGTAACCATCTTTTATTGTTATAGTATTTTTATCAACCCAAGTACCAATTTCTGCTACAAAATCTCCAAGAACGGGATTTACAGTTATTGTTTGAGTATCAATAGTTATCTTAATTTCTATATTTTCTACCCATAACATTCCCTCTGGTCCTTTATGACCATAAACACATAACCATATAGGTTGAGTTAAATCAAAATCTTCATCAACAATAACTGAATAACTAACATCTTGCCATTCTAATGTAGTAGTTGGAATATATCGTAACCATTCTCTATCTTTTTGAGTATTTTCTATATTAATATACTCGTTAGTTGTTTCATCTCCAAATGTTACATTCCCATTATTATTAAAATGACGAATACCAATTCTCGCACCTTTCCCTATACTATCTGATTTCTGTCTCCACGAAATTGTAAGTTGATCACCAACTTCTACTCCTTGTGCTGCCATAGTATGTGGTAATTTCTGTGAAAGCTTCATTGGTCGATGTTTCAAAGTTTGATCATCGTCAACTGAATTACCTGTTTTATAAGGTTTTAAATCTGGATAAAGGCTATGATTAGATGAATCAAACAGAGAATTTTGATCAATAAATTTCATAGCAGTTTCACCGTCCTGTCCATCACTTGGAACAAACTTAGCGTGATGTCCTATCCAGCCCGTATGCCAGAATCTTTCAGTTTGATCACCACCATAATCAAAATTATCAAACCCATTACTCCATTCTGTTGGCCAAACTGCATCAGTTCTTAAAGATGGATCTGGGTAATTCCATATGTAATTACCAATATCACCAAGTGGTGACCAATTCCATACTTGTTGATCTGATGTTTCAACAACATTTCCAACCCACTTACTATCAGATAAATTAGGATCTACAACCAAATCTGGATTTATATTTGAATCTCCCAATACTTTCCAATTCTCTCCAGGAAGTTTCCAAGTTCCTGGTAAATTAATAATTGTAGTTTCTTCAGTTATCGGATCTGTATAATAATCTACTCCAGTATCTCCCGTTTTATATTCTGTTCCACGATAATTTACTTTTGCTATAAACCCATTTGGTTCAGTTAATAAATTTGTAGTATAAAGTTTTAATGTATTATCTGGATTAAAATTATAAACCGTATATGTATTAACTTGATTTGAGTCTGGTGCAATTCCAGAAACTATTTCAATCGTTACTCCTTCTACCCACAACATTCCTTCTGGACCAAAATGACCTTTTACATAAATTTTATCAGTTTTAGTTAAGTCCCAATCTTCATCAACAACACCTGTATAACTAACTTGTTCCCATTCATCTACAGAAGTACATGGAATCATTTTATAAAATTCATTATCTGGTCCCCAAGAAATTTGGCCGTCTTTATTAAAATGTCGTAATCCAACTTTTGCACCTTTACCTTCTACACTGGTTTTTTGCCACCAAGAAATTTTAATAAAACTTCCTTCTTGTATTCCTTGTGATGCTAATTTATTTGGTAAATCCGCATACATAAACATATCTCTGTGTGCTAATGTTGTTTCTGTACCAGCATTATATCCAGTTTTATACTGTCCTTCGTACTCAATGTGATTAGGTGAAGTAAAACTTGAATTCATATCAACAAATTTCATACAAGCACCGAATTGACCATCATTTCGTACCCATTTAGCATGGTGTCCTATCCAACCCGTGTGCCAAAATAATTCATCTTGTTTACTTTCAATACCTCCCCAATGGAAAGGATTAAAACCATCATTCCATCCAGTTATTGTAATGGCATCATCATATGTAACGGGATCAGGATAATTCCATATACCATTAACAACATTAGTATTTGCTGACCATTCCCATACGAGTTCATCTGTATCATCCACACTCCAAATCCATTTGGTATCTTGAAGTTCTGGGTCTATTTTATCATCTGTTACCTCTCCAAGATCAGTCCAATTTCTATTTTCTGAATCTGTTATTTGCCAAGTACCAGGTAAATCTACAGTTAAAGTTCCACCAGCATAATCATCATAATAATGTTCTTTATCTTTATCACCAGTTTTATATGATGTTCCACGATAATTTACTTTTGCAAGAATTCCACGTGGTTCTGTACCAAGATTTGTAACATAAAGTTTTAATTTATCACTTGGTTTAAAATCATCAAGATTATATGTATTGACTACTTCTGGATTATCTGCTGCTGTAACTAATGTAATTTTTGGATCACTTACCCACACAATTCCTTCAGGAGCCCGGTAGCTAGTTATACGGATCATGGGACCTTTATTCGCATCTCCATAAATTGAAGAACCCATTCTTCCAAGATCAAAATCTATAGGAACTTCAAGAATATATTCTGCCTTTTCCCATTCTCCATCCTTTTTTACAGGAACAAAATTTCCATCGTTTGGTAAATATAACCACTTGGTAGATGATCCCCAAAAATTACCATCAGCTGGTGATCCTACTTTCCAATATCTTAGATATACAGATGCACCCTTTCCTATTGTATCAGATTTTTGCCACCAAGAAATTTTAATTTTATCACCATGTTGTATTCCCTGAGATTGAAAACTAAATGGTAATGTTTGACTAATACCTTGCCAACGATGTCTTAATGAAGTTGAATGATCCGCACTTCCATATCCACTTTTATTACCATAACCATAATCAGCAGTATGATCTGGAATTCTCTCTCCATCTTCATTAAAATATCTACCGTTATATCCTGGATGATTTGGATTTTGATATATTGAATTTTGGTCTATAAATTTCATAGCGGGACCACCACTATGACCTTCACCATTAATCCATTTCGCCTGATGACCTATCCAACCAGTTCTCCAATGTGAAAAAGCTGCTGAATTATTCCAATCATAATTTGTTTGTCCTGCACTCCAACTTTTTGGATGAACTGCACGAACATTCAAATCTGGATCGAAATGTTTCCATATTTTAGTGTGTACACCAGCTCCAGGTTCCCATTCCCATCTAATACTTCTTAACCAACTAAACCGTGGCCATATTACTCTACAATCTTCTAAGTCTGGATGTATAACTTTCTTCCACTGTTTATGTTTTTTAGCAAAAGTAGATTTTCTTAGCGGTAAATGTGCTTCTGAACCCCATATCTCTGATATATCCCACCAAGCTGGATCCCAAGCTTTGAACCAACCAAAAATACTGAAAGGTGGCCATTGAAATGCTGTACAATCCCAGATACCATCCGCTTGAATAGATACCTTACCTTCGTTTTCACCTTCCGAATCTCTAAATTTTTCTCTTGGATCTCCTGTCCTATATATTTGATTATTAAAATATACCTTTGCAACAAAACCTTCTGCACCACCATGATCATAAGTATAAATTCTTAATCTATCACCTTCCTGAAGTGAATCTAAAGACCATTCTTTTGATTCTTTCCATTTGTCATGTGAACCAATAAGAATTTCTTGTCCATTAGGTCTGAGTCTATATAAATCATATCTATCATCAACTTGTAATATAATTTTATTTTCTGTTACCCCATGATATGGACTTTTTGTAATATGCCACTCTCCCTCATCACGATTTTCTCTTATTTCATTGGCACCAGCATTAACTATTTCTAAATCATCAATTTCTCTAACTTCTACAGGAATATTATATTCACCAACCATATTTTCAAACCCTGGGTCTTGATCCTCTAAATATTGTTGAGCCCATTGGTCAAATTCGGGAGCGTCAGTGCCCGATAATGTAGCCATCATGGCCACAGTCATATCAAATTCTGCTAAACTGTTTCCAGATTCTTGCAAAAGAACTGTACCCGTACCAGTACCTTCTCCTGTAGCTACAAATGAAATATTTGGAGCATTTTTTCGTGCACCGATGTCCGTAAAATCGGTTGTTCCAGTCGTTATAATTCTATATCTTTTATCACTTTCAATTTCCTCGGTAGTTTTTATTGCTGCTTGCAACTGTAACCATTCATCTAACGGATTCCTAATGTGCATCAACCGATAAATATCATTAGCATGTAATGTTACTTGTAAATCTGTTGAATCATCTGGAGCTTCACCATGAAATGTACTTTGATGAACTTCACCTTCATTTAAAACAGCTTCTGGAGCCATTGAAGTTTCTACTGGTACTTCATCCACTACAGTTACATCAACGGGTATATCATATCTTCCTATTTCTTCTTCATTACCATCTGGATTTACTTTATTTAATCTGTAAATATCATTTGTCTGTATTGTTATTTCTAAATCAGTTGAATCATCTGGAACGTTACCATGAAATGGACTTTTATTAAATTCAGTTTCATTACCACCTTCTCTAACAACTGAAGCATCAGCATTATCCGTTGGAATTTCATCAACAATAGTTCTATCAGTTTGCATATCAAATGTTTGATCTGTAACAATTGCATCTTTAATAGTAATTTTACCACTTCCCCTATCTTCATTATCAGATGACATCAACTCAACAAATCCTGCATCTTCCCCCGTAAGTGTTGCTGATAATGTATTGTCATCTACAAATTTAACAAGTCCAGTAACAGGAGATTCAATATCTTCAAGTCTTTCTTCTGATATATAAGGAGTTGGAAGTGATATGGCTGAACCTGGTTCACATTGTAAATCAGTATAATATCTATAACCGTCAAATACTTGGCCACCATCTTTTTCTATTCCAAAACCTAAGTACCAAATTAATTTCCCAGTTCCAGTTTCTGGAACAGTTATACGGCTATATTGTCGTTCCCAAGTATTACCATCTACAACTTTTGTTTCTAATACAGTTCCCACCCCAGTTATTGTTGGGCCGTTTACATTATCAATAAATGCCCGTGAATGAAAATGTGCATCCGTTCTACCATTCCAATTTTCATCGTGATATACCCAACAACTCAATACATAAGTTTCACCAGGTATAACCTCAAAATTCATTTGATATTTAACATCTTTAGTTCCACCACCCGCGATATCTGGAGTAGTTCTTAAACACCACTTACTGTGACCTGGATTAGAAAATTCAACTATTTCATTTTTTGGATTACTATTACTTTCTTCGACAACACCATCACCAAATGAACCTGTCAAAGAATTAAAATGACCATTGGTTACTAAATTGTTAGATGCTATAGTAGGAGTATTTAATACATCTGGAATATATGTTGATATAGTTTCTGGAGTTTCATCATAATCTATAACAAAAGCATCTCTTATAATAAGAGTTCCACCTTTCATTAATTCATTTAATGATACTTCTTGTCCGCCATTCAATACCCAATTTACTGTAACAACTTTACCAGTATTATCAAATGTTAGGGGTGATTCTCCATTAATATCAGCCTGACATAAACAAGTATACCCCAATAATCTAAATCG
>Ga0208409_1000920_pt1 | contig 12471 bp, 8 predicted proteins | sample ETNtaG_29_FD_185784 | JGI IMG/M metagenome (GOLD analysis project Ga0208409, IMG submission 185784) | Marine microbial and viral communities from oxygen minimum zone, Eastern Pacific Ocean - ETNP201406SV201 (SPAdes) (version 2) | ecosystem: Environmental > Aquatic > Marine > Oceanic ...
CAGGCCCGTCTGCGACGTTCTTCCCCTCATGCCGGCCGATCTTGCGAGAGAGGGTGTGGCACGGCCAGCACCGGCCTCGTGTGAACCGCTGCTTGCCGGTGACCTGACCGCCTCAACCGGCCCACTCGGGGTGACCCTCCCCGAGGACGACCTGGCCGACCAGTTCGTCGTGCTTGGCGGGCGCGACGACAACCAGCGTTACCTGCTGGCACCGAGCGTCCTCACCGGCGATGCTCTCGAGGACGCCAACGCCGACATGATCGAGTTCGAATGGCAGGTGGCGGTGGCCCTCAAGGCCGGAGCCGTAGGTATCGACGCCTTCAACGAAATGGCGGCGCTCTGCTTCGTGGGTGCCCCCACGTGCCCGATCCTGCCCGGCTTCACCAACGGCCGCCTGGCCCTGGTGCTCGACGGCGAGGTCCTGACGGCACCACAGATCAGGGCGCCCGAGTTCCAGCGTGACCGCATCCTCATCTCGGGGGCCTTCGACAAGGAAGAAGCCGACGTTGTGGCCCTGGGCCTCCGGTACGGTGCCCTCCCCATCGAACTCGAGGCAGAAAACACCCAGGTCGTCTCGGCCACCATCGGCGAGGACTCCCTCCACGCAGGCATCGTGGCCGGGCTCATCGGCCTGATGATCGTGGGCCTGTTCATCGTCGGCTACTACCGACTGCTGGGCCTGGTGGCCCTGGCCAGCCTGGTGATCTCCGGCAGCCTGCTCTGGGCGATCATCGCCCACCTGGGCACCCAGTCGGGCCTGGCACTCACCCTCGCCGGCGTTACCGGAATCATCGTGGCCATCGGCGTCTCGGTCGACTCCAACGTCGTCTACTTCGAACACCTCAAAGAGGACATCCGCGACGGCCGCACTGCCAGGTCCTCTGTGGACAAGGCGTTCCCCGTGGCCTTCTCCACGATCGTCAAGGCCGACATGGCGTCGCTCATCGGAGCGGGCCTGCTGTGGTGGCTCACGGTCGGCGCCGTAAGGGGCTTCGCCCTGTACCTGGGTCTGGCCACCCTGTTGGACCTCGTAGCCACGTACTTTTTCATGGGGCCCATGGTGCGCCTCATGGCCCAGTCCCGGTGGTTCGCAGAGCACCCGGAGCGCTTCGGCCTGCCGGCCAGCGGAGCGGTCAGCGCAGTCGGGAGGACCACCTGATGGGCCTGCTCAGAGGCGTTTTCAACAGCGAGACAGTGCTCGACTACCCGCGCTGGTGGCGCGGGGCGGTGACGGTGTCGCTGGTGGCGATAGTGCTCAGCATCGGCTCGTTCGGTGTCCGGGGCCTGAACCTCGGCATCGACTTCGAGGGTGGAACCACCTTTGAGGTCATGGCGCCCGGTATCTCGGTAGCCGACGCACGCGAGGTGATGGCCAGCATCGGTTCCGAGGACTCACGCATCCAGACGGTCGACGGCGACGTCATCCGGATCCGCTCCGAGGTGTCTGACCCGGCGCATGCCGCCGAAATCCGCAACCTACTCGAAGCCCAACTGGGAACAGTCCAGACGTTCGAACAGGTCGGGCCCACATGGGGCGCCGAGGTGACATCAAAGGCTGCCAACGCCCTGGTCGTGTTCTTCGCCGTGGTGGCCCTGTACATAACAGTTCGCCTTGAGTGGAAGATGGCCCTCGGGGCCCTCGCAGCGGTAGCCCACGACATCGTGGTCAGCGTCGGCCTCTACTCGATCCTTCAGCTGGAGATCACACCCTCGACCGTCATCGCATTCCTCACGATCATGGGCTACTCGCTCTACGACACGATCGTGGTCTACGACAAGGTCCGCGAGGTGACCGGACGCCTCGGCGCCACCGAGCGCTACACCTACACCGAACTCATGAACCTGGCGCTCAACCGGGTCACCATGCGCTCGATCAACACCAGCATCACCTCGGCAATCCCCGTCGTGTCGCTGCTGCTGATCGGATCGGTGATCATGGGAGCCACGGCCCTCCAGGAGTTCGGCATCGCCCTGCTGATCGGTATCATCGTCGGCTCCTACTCGTCGCTGTTCCTCGCATCCACACTCGTCACGGTGCTGAAGGAGCGCGAGGAGCGCTGGCAACAGGTGGCCGACAAGGTCGCGCAGCGCACCGGTGTTACCGACGAGGGCACCACACGCCTCATCGGTCGCGAAGAGGCCGCCCTGCCCGACACCCGTTCAACCGAGCGTCCCGGTGCCGCCAAGGGCCCGGCACGGCGCCGGCCCGTGGCAACAACCCACCTGGCTGGTGGCGTGCCACCCCGTCCCAGGAAGAAGCGTCGCTGAGCCAGCCCGCTACCGTGGTGTGATGACCGACAGGGTCCGCCACGGAAACCTGAACAGGCAGTGCGCCAGGCTGCCCGCCCGTGGAACCGCGTCGACCGGACACAGGGCCTGACATGGTCGCCGTCACGCGGGTACTCCCATGGCGCCGCCGGCCCGATCCGAGCGTCGAGGAGACCTCGGATCTGCTCACCACCTTCCACGACCACCACCCCAGGGCCGACACCTCCCTCATCGAACGTGCCTACGAGGTGGCCCTGGGCGCCCACGTGGGACAGACCCGCAAATCGGGTGAGCCCTACATCCACCATCCGATGGCCGTGGCCACGATCGTGGCCCGACAGGGTCTAGACGACGTGACCGTCGCAGCAGCACTGCTGCACGACGCCGTCGAGGACACGTCCATCGACCTGGTCGACCTGGAACGCGTCTTCGGGGCAGACGTCTCGCTCATTGTCGACGGCGTCACCAAACTGGACCGTCTTTACTTCGACTCCCGCGAGGAACAACAGGCAGCCAGCATGCGCAAGATGCTCGTGGCCCTCGCCAAGGACCTGCGGGTGCTCATCATCAAGTTGGCCGACCGACTCCACAACATGCGCACCCTGGCCGCCCTGCCCGAAGACAAGCAGCAGCGCATTGCACGAGAGACCCTCGACATCTACGCACCGCTCGCCAACCGCCTCGGCATGCAGGAGGTCAAGGACCAACTCGAGGACCTCTCGCTCGCCACGCTCCACCCGAAGCGCTACAGCCAGATCGACCAGATGGTCCAGGACCGGTCGCCCGAGCGTGATAACTACGTGACCCAGCTCATCGGCGACATCGAAAGGCGCATGTCCGACCTGAACATCACGGCAGAGGTCCACGGCCGACCAAAGCACCTCTGGAGCATCTACGAGAAGATGATCGTGAAGGGCCGGCCCTTTGACGATATCTACGACCTCATCGGCGTTCGCGTGATCGTCGAGAACGTCCGCGACTGCTACGCGGTGCTGGGTTCCATCCACTCCACCTGGAAGCCGGTTCACGGCCGCTTCAAGGACTACGTGGCCATGCCCAAGTTCAACCTCTACCAGTCGCTGCACACCACGGTCATCGGGCCGCTCGGAAAGCAGGTCGAGTTCCAGATCCGGACGAGGGAGATGCACCAGCGTGCCGAGCACGGGGTGGCCGCCCATTTCGACTACAAGACCAGCTCGCCTTCAGACGACATGGCGTGGCTGGGACGAATCGTGGAGTGGCAGGAGGAGACCTCCGACCCCGGCACCTTCATGGCCAACCTCAAGACCGACCTGGAACAGGACGAGGTGTACGTCTTCACCCCGAGGGGAGGCGTGATCACTCTGCCGATAGGTGCCACACCGGTGGACTTCGCATACATGGTCCACACCGAGGTCGGCCACAAGTGCGTAGGGGCAAGGGTCGAGGGGCGCCTCGTTCCGCTCGAGACCCGCCTCAATTCGGGTGACACGGTCGAGATCGTCACCTCGAAACAGGAGGGCGCAGGCCCCAGCCGTGACTGGCTCAAGTTCGTAGCCACACACAAGGCCTCCAACAAGATCAAACAGTGGTACTCACGAGAGCGTCGCCACGACGCCATCGACAGCGGCTACGACGACCTGGTCAGCGAGCTGCGACGTGCCGGCATGCCGGTAAAGGAGTTCCTGGCCGGCCAACCCCTGGCCGACGTGGCTGCCGCAATGAACTACGCCGATGCCGACACCCTCTACGCCGCCATAGGTGAACACCACGTCTCGGCAAAGGCCGTGGTCGGCAGGGTGAAACGGGCCATCAGCGCCGAACAGGAGGACGACGAGCAGCTGCCCGCCACCGTGTTGCGTCCCTCCACGGCCCAGAGACCCAGCGGCTCGGCCGGGGTACACGTGGAGGGCCTTAACGACATGATGGTGAGGCTGTCGCGCTGTTGCACGCCGGTGCCACCAGACGAGATCATCGGCTTCGTCACGCGGGGTCGCGGCGTGTCCGTCCATCGCAGCGACTGCGCCAACGCAGCGTCGCTCTCCGAGGGGCAACCCGACAGGCTCATCGAGGTCGAGTGGGACGGTTCTGCATCCGGGAGCTTCCTGGCCACCATCGAGGTCAAGGCCCTCGACCGGCCGGGGCTGCTCCGTGACATCGTGAACGTGCTTGCCGACCACCACATCAACGTTGTCGGAACCGACACGGTCACCAGCGGAGCGGAGCGCACCGCCAAGATGAAGTTCGACTTCGAGATGGGCCACGCCGCGCACCTCGAGCCCCTACTGCACATCATCGCCGAGATCGACTCCGTGTACGACGTCTACAGGGTGGTGCCCGGCCAGGGCTCCTGAGGACCTGTTCGGTTATCGCCTGCCGGTGACCTCGGGGGCCGGTAGCCTTTCCCCCCGTGGCAGACCCCATCTACAGGGCGCCGAAGGGCACACACGACGTCCTCTGGCCTGAATCGGCGCGCCGTCGCGCCCTGGTTGGCGTGTTCGCCGACATTGTCGAGGCCGCCGGTTACACCGAGGTCGTGCCGCCGATGTTCGAACACGTCGAGGTCTTCCGGCGCCTGGGCGACGCCACCGACGTCGTCCGCAAGGAGATGTACGAGTTCGAGGACCGCGGTGGCCGCCACATCGCCCTGCGACCCGAGCAGACGGCATCGATCGTGCGCTCCTTTGGCGAGCATCGCCCGACCCTGCCGTGGAAGGCCTGGTACGCAGGCCCCAACTTCCGCTACGAGCGGGCCCAGAAGGGTCGCTTCCGCCAGTTCGACCAGGTCGGTATCGAGGCCCTCGGCCCCGAGGACCCACACCTGGATGCCGAGGTGATCACCACGGCATGGCGCTTCTACGAGTGCCTGGGCCTGCGGAAGGTAACCCTGCTGGTCAACTCCCTGGGTGGCCCCGACGACCGGGCCCGCTACGTCGCTGCACTCCACGACCACTTCTCCACCGACAGTGATGCCCTCAGCGAGGACTCAAGGGCCACGCTTGCGACAAACCCGCTGCGGGTGCTCGACTCCAACCGGCCCGAGGACGCCGACCTGATCGCCTCGGCCCCCAGCATGCTGGACCACCTGTCCGACGAGGCCGGCACCCACTTCGATCAGGTGAAGGCGGCACTGACCGGCCTTGAGATCCCCTTCACCATCGAGCCGCGCCTGGTGCGTGGCCTCGACTACTACGTGCGAACCACCTTTGAGTTCACCTCTGAGACGTTCGACGCAGCCCAGAACGCCATCGGCGGGGGAGGCCGCTACGACGGCCTCGCCGAGGCAATGGGTGCACCACCGACACCCGGCGTGGGCTTCGCCCTCGGTGTCGACCGCACCCTCATGGTGTGCGACGCAGAGGGTGCCTTTGAGGCTCCCGACGCGCCGGTGGACGTGTTCGTGGTCGACACCACGGGCGGCGAAGCGGCCCTGTTGATCACCGACGAACTGCGACGCGCCGGCATACGCGCCGACCGTTCCTGGGACGACCGCTCAATGAAGGCCCAGATGCGTGCCGCCGACCGCAGTGGTGCCGCCATGGCGGTAATAGTTGGAGAAACCGAACGGGAATCGGGCACCCTGATCCTCCGCGACCTTCGCGGCGACGCCGGCCAGGAGTCGGTCCCGTGCACTTCCATCACAGACATCCTGCTAGCGAGGCTCAAGTGACAAGCAGTACCGAAGACAACGGCGGGCAAGGCCCCGATTACACGACGTCCATGCGAACCGACCGCTGCGGCGACCTCCGCAGCGACGACGTCGGTCGCCAGGTCACCCTGTGTGGTTGGGTGGCACGCCGCCGTGAGCACGGCGAGCACCTGGCCTTTGTGGACCTCCGCGATCGCAGCGGCATCATCCAGGTGGTTGTCGATGGCGCCGCCGACCTGCGATCCGAGTACGTGCTCCAGGTGACCGGCCAGGTCAGGGAACGACCGGCCGACACCGCCAATGACGCCCTCTCCACAGGAGCCATCGAGGTTGACGCCTCCGAGGTGACCATCCTCTCGGCGTCAGAGCCGCCGCCGTTCCCGCTCGACGAACGCACCGATGTCGACGAGGTCCTCAGGCTCCGCCACCGCTACGTCGACCTTCGCCGGCCGCGCCTCCAGAAGAACCTCGAGGTCAGGGCAACGGTCAACAGCGCCGTGCGGACCGCCATGGAGGAACAGGGCTTCATCGAGGTCGAGACGCCGATGCTGGTTGCCAGCACGCCCGAGGGTGCACGCGACTTCGTGGTTCCCTCACGCAAGGAGCCGGGCTCGTTCTACGCCCTGCCCCAGAGCCCCCAGATCTTCAAACAGCTCTGCATGATCGGCGGCGTCGACCGCTACTACCAGATTGCCCGCTGCCTTCGCGACGAGGACCTCAGGGCCGACCGCCAGTTCGAGTTCATGCAACTCGACGCCGAGGCCAGTTTCGTGAGCCAGGACGACGTGCTCACCTTCATCACCCACACGGTCGCATCGGCCGCCGAGGCAGTCACCGGTGAGAGGCCGGCTGACTTCCCCCGCATGTCGTGGCACGAGGCCAGGGAGCGCTACGGCTCCGACAAGCCCGACATCCGCTTCGGAATGGAACTCGTCGAGTTGACTCCCGTGTTCGCCGATACCGACTTCCGTGCCTTCCAGGCTCCGTGTGTCAAGGGCATCCGGGTTCCCGGAGGGGCCGATCTGTCACGCAATCGCCTCGACGACCTGACCGAGACATGCAAGGGCTGGGGCGCCAAGGGCCTTGTCTGGATGAAGGTAGAGGCCGACGGCCTCAACTCGCCGGTAGCCAAGTTCCTCACCGGCGACGAACAGGCGGCGTTGCGCACCACGCTCGAAGCCGAAGAGGGCGACCTGTTGCTGCTGGTGGCCGATGAGCACCACACAACGTGTCGCATCCTGGGCCTGCTGCGCCTGGAACTGGGACGCCCACCGGTCACCGAGGGAGGCCTCCACTTCCTGTGGGTCGTCGACTTTCCCCTCTTTGAGGGGCTCGACGAGGCAGGCAACCCGATGCCGGCCCACCACCCGTTCACCATGCCCCATGAAGACGACCTCGAGACACTTGAGGCCGGCGACCTCCTGTCGGTCCGCTCACAGGCCTATGACCTGGTCCTGAACGGCTGGGAACTTGGCTCAGGCAGCGTGCGGATCCACCGGCGCGAGATCCAGCAGAAGATCTTCTCCATCCTGGGCATCGGCGCCGACGAGGCCCAGGAACGGTTTGGCTTCCTGCTGGACGCCTTCAGGTACGGCGCACCGCCGCACGCCGGGTTCGCCTTCGGCATGGACCGCCTCATCGCGATCCTGGCCGGCGAGGAGAACATCCGCGAGGTCATCGCCTACCCCAAGACCCAGTCGGGCGCCGACCCGCTCACCAGCGCACCCACACCGATCGACGACCGCCACCTCGAGGAGTTGGGCCTGCGGGTCCTCCCCAGAAGCGAGTAGCCGGACCGGCCACCCGAACCTGCGCCGAGGCCCTAGGTTCGACGGTGATGGCCAACGACCTGTTCTCCGACGCCGCCCGGGAGCGCCTCACCGGGCGTGCGCCGCTGGCCGACCGACTGCGGCCCACCAGCCTCGACGACGTCGTCGGACAGGCACACCTTGTCGGGGAGGGGCGACCGCTCCGGCGCCTCATCGAGACCGACAGGCTCTCCTCGGTCATCCTCTGGGGACCACCCGGCACCGGCAAGACCAGCCTCGCCCGCCTGGTGGCCCGCCTGACATCCAAGGAGTTCACCGAACTGTCGGCCGTCAGCGCCAGCGTCAAGGACGTACGTGAGCTGATCGCACGGGCCGAGAACGTGCTGGGGGAGCGCGACGTCGGCACCATCTTGTTCCTCGACGAGGTTCACCGCTTCAACAAGGCACAACAGGACGCCCTGCTGCCCTCTGTGGAATCAGGCCTGCTCGTGCTGATCGGGGCCACCACCGAGAATCCCTACTTCGAGGTGAACGCCCCCCTGCTGTCACGCTCCACCCTGTTCCGCCTCGAACCCCTCGACGAGGATGCCCTTGCCGGCCTGTTGTCGCGTGGCCTCCAGGCCGAGGGAATGACCGCTGATGACGCCGCCATCAAGTTGCTCGTGGACAGGGCGGCTGGCGACGGCCGACACGCTCTCACGAGCCTCGAGGTGGCCACTGCCCTGGCCACCGGACGCGAATCGGATCGGATCAGCGTCGACGACGCCGAGGCCGCACTCGGCACCAAGGCAATTCTCTACGGCCGCGATGAGCACTACGACGTGATCAGCGCGTTCATCAAGAGCATCCGGGGTTCCGACGCAGACGCCGGCCTCTACTGGCTGGCCCGAATGCTCGACGCCGGCGAGGATGCCCGCTTCATCGCACGCCGCCTCGTGATCCTGGCCAGCGAGGACATCGGAATGGCTGACCCCATGTCCCTCCTGGTGGCCGACGCAGCGGCCCGGGCCGTGGAGTTCGTAGGCTTGCCTGAGGCCCGCCTGAACCTGGCACACGCCGTCGTCCACCTGGCCACCGCACCCAAGTCCAATCGGGTCACCGTCGGGCTGAGCCGGGCCGGTGCCGACTCCAGGTCAGCCGGTACCGGCCTCGTGCCCATGCACCTGCGTGACGCCCACTACAAGGGAGCCGCCGACCTGGGCCACGGCTACGGCTACGAGTACCCCCACGACGACCCGGACGGGTGGGTGGCACAGCAGTACAGGCCCCCCGAGGTCGTCGACAACACCTACTACGATCCATCCCCACACGGGTTCGAGGCGGAGGTGGCCGAACGCATGGCACGCCACCGCGGCGACCCACCCGACGACCCCGGCAGCGGGGGAGGTAAACAGTGAGACGCCGCATCTTCTGGCTCGTGATTGGATGGTTGGTGGGCAACGCAACCTCCATGTGGTTCCAGCGGCGCCTGCGTCGAACCGTCGAGCGCTACACGCCCGAACACCTCCGAAGGGAACTTGCCGAGCGGTCATCGGCCGTGGTCGACCAGGGAGCCGATCTGGTCCGCAGGGTCAGGCAGATCCGCGACGACATGGCGACAGACGACCCGGCAGGCCCAGACGGCCACGACTATGCCTTTCGCCGCAGCGGGCACCGGTCGCGCCGCAACCACCGACCAGCCGGGCCGCTCCGCTGAGCGACACAACCTGCTCATAGCCAGCGAGGCCACCCCGGTAGAGTGGCCCGACCATGGCAGAACACTCAGCCAACGGCGTAAGGCGCGCATTCGTCGACTACTTCGTCGACAGGGGCCACCACCATGAGCCCTCCGGTAGCCTGATCCCACACGACCCCACGCTGCTGTTCACGGTAGCTGGAATGGTCCCCTTCAAGCCCTACTTCGTGGGAGAACAACCAGCCCCATGGGACCGGGCGGTAACCGTCCAGAAGTGCGTGAGGGCCGGCGGCAAGCACAACGACCTCGACGAGGTCGGCCGAACCAGTCGCCACCTCACCTTCTTCGAGATGATGGGCAACTTCAGCTTCGGCGACTACTTCAAGTCCGACGCCTGCGCCTTCGCCTGGGAGTTCGTGACCGATGTCCTGGGCCTCGACCCCGACCGACTCTGGGTGACCGTCCACGTCAGTGACGATGAGGCCGAGGCCATCTGGCGCGACGAGGTCGGCGTGCCCGTCGAACGCATCCAGCGCCTCGACGAGGACAACTACTGGCGAATGGCCGACACCGGGCCGTGTGGACCCTGCTCCGAGATCTTCTGGGACAGGGGTCCCGACTTCGGCGCCGACGGCGGCCCCACCCACGGAGGCGAGGAACGCTTCATCGAGATCTGGAACCTGGTCTTCATGCAGTTCGAGCAGCATGAGGACGGCTCCATGACGCCGCTGCCGGCGCCGTCCATCGACACGGGCGCCGGCCTTGAACGCATCCTCTCAGTGCTGGAGGAGGTCGACTCGGTATGGGAGACCGACGAGTTCGTGCGCCTCCTCGCCGTCATCAGCGAAATCACCGGGGTGGAACACGGGTCCAGCGACCGCACCGACGTGTCCCAGCACATCCTGGCCGACCACGCTCGGTCCTCAACCTTTCTCATCAGCGATGGGGTGTTCCCCAGCAACGAGGACCGCGGCTACGTGTTGCGCCGCATCATCCGTCGGGCAGTGCGCCACGCCTGGCTGCTTGGAGTCGAGGACCTCGTCATGCCCACGCTGGTCGACGCCGTCGTCTCCATCATGGGCGACGACTACCCCGACCTGGTACGCAACCACGCCTTCGTGCGCGACATCCTCGAACGCGAAGAAGGCCGTTTTCGCGAGACCCTGCGAACCGGCCTTGCGATCCTCGACGATGCACTCGAAGGCCTCGACGAGGGCTCCACGCTTGACGGAGACGTGGCCTTCAAGTTGCACGACACCTACGGCTTCCCCCTTGAGTTGACCCAGGAGATCACGGCCGAGAAGGGTGTGGCAGTCGACAACGAGGCATTCGGCGTGGCCATGGCCCGCCAACAGGACATGGCCCGCTCGGCCCGCAAGGACGGCACCACAGCCTCCGTCGGTGACCTGCGTTCCGTGCTGGAGGCAGGTGGCCCAACCGAGTTCGTGGGTCGCGAACAAGACGGTGCCGAGGCCGTGGTGGTGTTCTCCGACGGAGAGGTCGTGGTCCTCGACCGCACCCCGTTCTACGCCGAGTCCGGTGGCCAGGTGGGCGACACCGGAACCATCACATGGGACGGCGGGTCCGTCGACGTGGCTGATACCACCCTCGCCCTCGACGGCCTGCACTGCCACAAGGTCACTGCCGACACACCGGGCCCCGATGTCGGACAGACCGTGACGGCCACCATCGACCCACAACGCCGCGCAGCAATCCGACGCAACCACACCGGAACCCACATCCTCCACTGGGCGCTGCGACAGGTTCTGGGCGACCACGTCAAGCAGCAGGGGTCATGGGTGGGACCCGACCACTTGCGCTTCGACTTCAGCCACTTTGAGGCCATGACCGCCGAACAGGTCTCCGCCGTCGAGGACCTCACCAACGCTGAGATCCTCTCCAACCACGAGTGCCGAAACTTCGAGACCAGCCGCGAAGAGGCCGAGGCCCTTGGCGCTATTGCCTTCTTCGGTGACAAGTACGGAGACCAGGTGCGTGTGCTCGAAGCTGGCCCCAACTCGGTTGAACTCTGCGGGGGAACCCACGTGTCAGCCCTGGGCGACATCGGGCTCGTGAAGATCACAACAGAGGGGTCCATCGGCTCCAACATCCGTCGCCTCGAGGCAGTCACCGGAACAGCACCCATAGAGCGGCTCCGTGGAGCCGAGGCATCCCTGGCCGAGGTCGCTGACCTGGTCGGTGTACCCGTCGACGACCTGATCGACGGCATCACGAAGCGCCTGGCCGAGGCCAAGGCCGTTCGCTCTGAGTTGGCTGGCGCCAGGCGTGAGTTGGCCCTGGGCCGCGCCGACGAACTGGCAGCCTCGGCCGACGACGGGATCGTCGTGACCATGGTCGACGGCATCGACCGCGACGGCCTACGCGACCTGGCAGTCGCCGTACGTGACCGTGACGGCGTACGAGCCGTCGTGCTCGGCACCTCACCCGACGGTGGCGGAGCCGCCCTCGTGGCAGCCGTAACACCCGACAGCGGCCTCGATGCAGGTGCGCTCGTAGCCGATGCCGCAAAGACGATTGACGGTGGTGGACGCCCGAGCCCCGACCTCACCGTCGTCGGCGGCAGGTCCCCCGAGAACCTTCCCGAGGCACTCGAGCAGGCACGGGCAGCAGCCCTGGCCGGCTAGGCCTGCAGCGCAGTCATGCGGGCAATAGGCCTAGACCTGGGCACGAAGCGGATCGGCGTGGCCGTCAGCGATAGCGACGGCCGCTTGGCAATGCCGATCGAGGTACTGGTACGCACCGGCGACAGGGAGGGCGAACACCGCGCAGTGGCGGCCCTGGTCGCCGAATGGGAGGCCGAGGTAGTGGTGGTCGGCGTGCCCTACTCGCTCGACGGCTCCGTTGGCCCAATGGCCAAGACCATGATCGCCGAAGCCGACCAGTTGGCAACCCGGCTGTCCGTGCCGGTCCAGACCCACGATGAGCGCCTCACCACGGCCACCGCCGAAAAGCAACTTCGTGAACAGGAGATGAGCGGAGAGGATCGCCGCAAGGTGGTCGACAAGGTGGCTGCCTCGGTGATGCTCCAGGCATGGCTCGAGGGCCGGGCCGGGGGAGAGCCGACATGAGCGACGAAACCCCCGACATGCCGGAAGGGACCGGTGACGACT
>Ga0208409_1000929_pt1 | contig 12405 bp, 9 predicted proteins | sample ETNtaG_29_FD_185784 | JGI IMG/M metagenome (GOLD analysis project Ga0208409, IMG submission 185784) | Marine microbial and viral communities from oxygen minimum zone, Eastern Pacific Ocean - ETNP201406SV201 (SPAdes) (version 2) | ecosystem: Environmental > Aquatic > Marine > Oceanic ...
AACGCTCCAGTGGTTGAGATCCCGGGGCAGGTAAGGGGCTTCCGGGGGAAACGAGTTTTCCAGAATCTGATCCAGAGACTTTTGTCGGAAATGATGGATCACATGCTGGACGGTACGGTTCAGTTCCAGGAAAAAAAGCTGGTTCTGCAGGAAAGCCTGGCTTTGGAAACGGGTGCGGATATTCTGCTGGTAGGCATTGAGGAGCAGCAGGCCGAGGGCTGCACCGATCACCATCACGATGATGAGCAGGAACCCCGGCCGGGCGGTTCCAGAAGGAAAGGGAGGTTTCAGTCGGTCAGCAGTTGAGGTCTCATCCATCCGTTAAACAAACCGCGGCGGATCATCTCTGCCGCGTCCTCGATGTCAGGGGCCAGGGGGCGGTCCTGGTCGAGATGGGGAATTCGTTGGCGCAGCATCTGGTGTGCTTCTTCCAGAAGGTGCGACGTTTTCAAGGGCCGTCTAAAGTCGATGCCCTGGCAGGCAGCAAGCAGTTCGATGCCAAGAATGACTGCTGTGTTTTCAGCCATTTCCAGGAGTCGTCGTGCAGCAAAGGTCGCCATGCTGACATGATCCTCCTGGTTCGCGGAGGTTGGCAGGCTGTCCACCGAGGCCGGATGGGCAAGACTCTTGTTTTCACTGGCCAGGGAAGCTGCAGTAACCTGGGCGATCATGAATCCTGAATGAAGTCCTGGATCTTCAGCCAGAAATGCCGGGAGTTTGCTGAAGCCGGTGTCCGTGAGAAGTGAGATCCTACGTTCGGCCAGGGCTCCTATTTCTGCAATGCAAAGGGCCAGATTGTCTGAAATCATGGCCACTGGTTCTGCATGGAAGTTGCCTCCGGAGAGGATTTCGGCCTGCTCCGGAAAGACGAGCGGATTGTCCGTCACCGCATTGGCCTCGATCCGGAGTTGTTCTGCGGCAAAGCGGAGCTGATCCAGGCAGGCACCCAGCACCTGGGGTTGACATCGGAGGGAATAGGGATCCTGAACGTGACCGCAGTTTTCATGGGATGCATTGATTTCACTCTGGTTGAGCAACAACCTGAAATTCGTGGCCACATCCTTCTGACCGCTCAGTCCACGGATCGAATGAATCCTCTCGTCGAATGGGTTGTAACTGCTGAGGCTGGCTTCGACGGTCAAGGATCCTGCAACGATGGCGGAAGCCAGACAATCCTCTGCCGCAAATAAACCACGCAGTGCCAGAGCCGTCGAAACCTGGGTCCCGTTGAGTAGGGCGAGTCCCTCCTTGGGTTGGAGTTCCAGGGGTTCCAGTCCAAGTTTTCGCAAGAGTTCCCAGGCGGCAATGAACTCTCCGTCCATTCGAGCTTCACCTTCACCGAGGAGGACCATGCTGAGGTGTGCCAGTGGGGCAAGATCGCCCGAAGCTCCGACAGAACCCTTGGCAGGGATGCAGGGCAATGCATCGGATTCGATCAAAGCCTGCAGGTATTCCACGGTTTTCATGCGGATTCCGGAAAAACCACGTACCAGGCTGTTGAGCTTGAGTACCAGGATCAACCTAACGACTCCGTCCTCGAGAAGGGGACCGGTTCCACACGCATGAGATAGGATGAGGTTGTTTTGAAGTTCAACGAGCTTGTCCGGGGCAACCCGGGTATTTGCGAGGGAACCGAAACCGGTGTTGATGCCGTATACCGTTTCGTCTTTTTCCAGAACCGAGTCGACCGTCTTTGCCGATTTCTCGATACGGCTACGGCATCCGGAATCGAGTTCCACCTTGAGCGGCGTTTTCAGCGCCGCACGCATTTCTGCGAGCGTCAGTTCTCCGTCCTTGAGTGTGATGCTGACCATTGTTTCAGCGATCGAGCATGGGCAGGTCGAGCTGGTTTTCTTGGGCGCTGGCAATCGCTTCTTCGTAGCCTGCATCGGCATGGCGCATGACACCCGTTCCAGGATCATTGCGCAGCACCCGCTTCATCCTTATTTCTGCTTCAGGAGTTCCATCACAGACGATTACCATACCGGCATGCTGAGCGAATCCCATGCCAACTCCTCCGCCATGATGGATGCTGACCCAGGTTGCCCCACCAGCTGTGTTCAAGAGTGCGTTGAGCAGAGGCCAGTCGGAAACAGCATCGGTACCATCACGCATGCCTTCGGTTTCACGGTTGGGACTGGCGACGGATCCTGAATCGAGATGATCCCTTCCGATCACCACCGGTGCCTTCAGTTCACCACTGCGAACCATGTCGTTGAATGCAACGCCGAGCCGTGCACGATCGGCCAAGCCGACCCAGCAGATCCGTGCGGGAAGTCCCTGGAACTGGATGCGCTTCTGCGCCATCTCGAGCCAGTTATGAAGGTGTGGATCATCCGGGATCAGTTCCTTCACCTTCTCATCGGTACGGTAGATATCCTCGGGATCTCCAGACAACGCAGCCCAGCGGAAAGGACCATAACCCTTGCAAAAAAGCGGTCGGATGCAGGCAGGAACAAACCCTGGAAAATCAAATGCGTCTTTGACTCCTTTTTCAAGTGCCATCTGACGGATGTTGTTGCCATAGTCGATGGTTGGAATTCCCTGACGATGAAAGTCGAGCATCGCCTGGACATGCACTGCCATTGAATCCATGGCTGCATCGATGACGGCCTTGGGTTCTGTTTTCCTCAACAGTTCTGCCTTTTCCAGGGTCCAGCCCTCCGGCAGATAGCCATTAAGCGGATCGTGCGCCGAAGTCTGGTCGGTGACGGCATCTGGACGGACCCCGCGCCGAATCATTTCCGGCAGGATTTCTGCAGCATTTCCGAGCAGCCCCACTGAAACCGCTTTGCCCTGTTGATGATGTGTATCAAGGATCTTCAGGGCTTCATCGAGGGTTTCTGCAGATTCATCCAGATAGCCCGTTTCCAGCCTGCGTTGGATGCGAAAGGGATCACATTCCACCGCCAGCATCGAAGCCCCGGCCATGGTGGCCGCCAGGGGTTGTGCTCCTCCCATGCCGCCCAAACCTGCGGTGAGGATCCATTTACCAGACCAGTTGCCTGAAAAATGCTGTCTTCCCAGTTCAACAAAGGTTTCGTAGGTGCCCTGGATGATGCCCTGGCTGGCAATGTAGATCCAGGAACCCGCCGTCATCTGGCCGAACATGAACAGTCCCTTGCGGTCGAGTTCATGAAAATGCTCCCAGGTCGCCCAGTGGGGGACGAGGTTCGAGTTGGCAATCAGGACTCGTGGTGCATTGGGATGGGTTTCGAACACTCCCACCGGTTTACCAGACTGGATCAACAAAGACTGATCGTTTTCCAGGCGCTTCAGAGTTTCGATGATGCGGTCGTAACAATCCCAGTTGCGGGCGGCACGCCCAATTCCGCCATAGACGACGAGGTCTTCCGGTTTTTCTGCGACTTCCGGGTCGAGGTTGTTCATCAGCATCCGCATCGGTGCTTCGGTAAGCCAGCTTTTGCAACTGAGCTGGGTTCCTCGTGGTGCCCGTATGCTGCGTTTCGGATCGTTTCTGACAGGTTTTCCCATAGTGATTCCTAAGTTTCAGTTGAGTTGAATCGAAGTTCCCTGGTCCCGGACGATGTTGCCGGATTGCACAACCGTGCGGCAGGGATTGACTCCAAAGCGGTAGGAAAGTTCGGCAGGATGCTCGACTTCCCAAACCACCAAATCAGCACGTCTTCCGGTTGCCAAAACCCCACGATCTAGCAAACCCAGAGCTTTTGCCGCGTTCCTGGTGACTCCAGCAAGGGTTTCTTCTGGCGTCATCCGGAAGAGGGTGCAACCCATGTTCATCATCATCAACAAAGATTCTGCGGGAGAACTCCCTGGGTTGCAATCTGTGGCAAGCACCACCGGGACTCCGTAACTGCGGAAAAGATCCATTGGAGGAAGCTTTGTTTCCCGAAGGAAGTAAAAAGCGCCAGGAAGCAGGTTGGCTACGGTCCCTGATTCGGACATCGCCCTGACTCCGTCTTCTTCGATGTATTCTAGGTGATCCGCTGAAATGGCTCCATATTCTGCGGCCAGTCGGGCCCCCTTGAGGTCACTCAATTGTTCCGCATGCAGTTTGACAGGAATCCCCAGATTCCTGGCTGCCTGGAAAACGCGTTCTGTCTGGGGCAAGCTGAATCCGATTCCTTCACAGAAAGCATCGACCGCGTCCGCCAGTCCCTGTTTGGCAACCTCCTGCATCATTTCCGTGCAGACCAGATCGATGTAATCGTCACTCCTTCCCTGAAATTCCAAGGGAAGTGCATGGGCGCCCAGAAAACTGGTGGAAACATGGACAGGAAATTCCCGTCCAAGCCTTCTTGCCACCTTGAGCATTTGGCATTCGGTCTCGACTTCCAGCCCGTAACCGGATTTGATTTCAACAGTGGTCACTCCTTCAGCAAGCAGGGATTTTAGACGTGGCTTGGAGGCCTGCAAGAGTTCTTCTTCGTTCGCGTTTCGTGTTGCTTTTACCGTGGAAAGAATCCCTCCTCCGGCCTTTGCAAGTTCCTCGTAGGTCGCGCCCTGGAGCCGCATTTCGAATTCCCGTGCACGGTTTCCCGCATATACCAGATGGGTGTGACTGTCGATCAGTCCCGGGGTGATGCAACGCCCATGTTCCTCACGGACTTCCTTGGCCAGGCTTTCCGGAGGTCCTGGAAGTTCAGAGACCCTTCCAATCCAGGCGATTTCCTCGTCTTTGACGGCAATGGCGCCATTTTCGATCAGTCCATAAGCGGCTCCTCCCTCGTTCATGCAAACCAGGGACGCGGAATGCCAAAGCAGGTCCCAATCTGGGGAAGGGTTCATAGAGGAGTTTTCATGATTTGTTTTGCAGGCCTATCACTCTGCCTTTATAACACCGGATTATCCCCAAAACAATCCGATTGCCAGTCATGAATATTTTCTTCTGTCCACAAATTCTGCTTTCTCAAGGTTGGTCTGAAAACCAATTGCTGGAAATTGATGATCAGGGCAGAATCAGCAGCATCTGTGAAGGCCGCTCTGATGAAGCTGAACAGCAGATCCATGGAGCCGTGATGCCAGGCATGCCCAATCTTCATTCCCATGCCTTCCAGCGTGCGATGGCAGGTCTGACCGAGACGCGTTCCGGGAAGGAGGATTCCTTCTGGAGCTGGCGTAAAAGGATGTATCAATTTCTGGAGGTGCTCACTCCGGAGGACGTGCAAGTGATTGCCTCGCAGCTTTACCTGGAAATGCTCAAGGCAGGATTTACATCGGTGGGAGAGTTCCATTACCTGCATCATGCAGTCGACGGTCAAAAATATGATAATCCGGCTGAGATGTCGGAGAGGATCCTTGCTGCCTCGGATGCCACGGGGATTGGACTGACACACCTTCCCGTGCTTTACCGATATGGAGATTTCGGAGCAAAGGAACCTTCCCTTCAGCAATGTCGATTTCTCCACCAGCCTGAAGACTTCCTCCGTTTGCTTGAAAGGCTTCTCCCTTTCTTTGAGCAGCATACAGTCCGACGACTGGGGATGGCGCCCCATTCACTGCGGGCGGTCAGCCCCGAACTGCTGGATGAAGTCCTTCCGACTTTTCACCAATTCTGCCCGGAAGGCCCCCTGCATCTTCATACTGCAGAGCAGACGGCTGAAGTCGAGGACTGCCTGGAATGGTGTGGAAAACGACCTGTGCAATGGCTTTTTGAAAACCACGAGCCCGATGCACGCTGGTGTTTGATCCATGCGACCCACCTTGATGAACGGGAGCGTGAACTTCTGGCAGGTTCCGAAGCGGTCGCTGGTCTATGTCCGACCACCGAAGCCAACCTTGGGGACGGCCTTTTTCCGATGCAGGAATTTTTAAGCGAAGGCGGATCGTTTGGAATCGGTTCCGACAGTCACATCTCGGTCAGTGTTTCCGAGGAACTGCGTTGGCTGGAATACCAGCAGAGGCTGCTTCAAAGACAGCGCAACCTGCTTTGCGGAGACTCCGGGATGTCGACGGGCAGGTATCTTTTCGAAAAAGCCTTGGCAGGTGGTTCCCAGGCCCTCGGTTTAGGAACAGGTCAACTGAAAGAAGGTTCCCGGGCGGATTGGTTGGTACTTGACTACGAACATCCCCTGCTGGAAGGACGAAAAGGAGATGCATTGCTCGACGGCTGGATCTTTTCAGGCAACGCCCCGCTGGTTCGGGATGTTTTTGTTGGAGGAAAGCAAGTGATTCATGGGGGCCGACACCTTGAAGAGGAAACAATCAAAAACACCTACCGCAAAACCCTCAAGAGGATCCTTTCCTGATCCTTTTCATGTTGCTGCATCCCAATTCGAAAGCCTGGGTTCAGAAACTCCGCTGATTCCAGGTTCGAGGGCGATCAGCTTGCCGGCATCCGGTTGGTCTGGTTCCAGCGGGGTCGAACTGCCACGGGAGATGCTTGTCACATAGAGCAAAGAAAGGTCTTTGCCTCCAAACGCGGGACAACTTGGTTTTTGGAAAGGAACGGCGAGGGAGCGCTCCAGATTCCCGTCAGGACTGAATCGATCGAGCCGCCATCCGTCCACCACTGCAACCCAATAGAACCCTTCTGCATCAATGCAGGCTCCGTCGGGACGTCCTGGCTCGGAAAAATATTCGGCAAACACTTCCTGTTCGATCAGGCTTCCGTCTTCTGGATTCATCCTGCATTTCCAAATGGTACGGGCATGGGTGTCGGCATACCAGAAGGTTTCTCGATCTTCTGCAAAAGCCATCCCGTTGCCTACTCCCAGAGGGCCTGCGATTTTCCGGACGGGTTTACCTCTCTCCCAAAAGAAAAGACTTCCATGCTTCTCACCCGGGATACTGGGATCGGCCATCGAGGAAAGCCACAGCCTTCCGGAACGATCCACTTTGGAATCATTGACACGCAATTTTTTGTTATCTGAAGGTTCGACCTGAACCAGAAATTCCTGCAGCCCTGCTTCGAAACTGAAACGTTGAAGCCCCCTTTCCTGGGCGACCACCAGTCCCCCGTCTTCGCAAAGCGCCAGCATTCCCGGTCTTCCTGGAACATCCCGGGATTCCGTGATCTCACGGGAAGGATCGTGACGCAGAATCTGTCTGGCTTTGATGTCGACCCAGTAGAGCAATTCTTCACGTTCATCCCAGACGGGGCATTCCCCAAGCTGGTTGGGAAGATGATGGGTGATTTCAAAATCGATTTTTTCGGCTTCTCTGGACATAATTGTTAAAGCGTTTTGAGGTTGATGATCTATTGAAGATATCGGACTGAACGATTCCAGACTTCTGAGTCTAGAACCTGGCTGTGGAATTGGATCTTTTAAATTCGTTTATTTTATTATTTTGAGTCTTCTACCCATCACACACAAGCAGAGGTTCAAAGGATTGAAGGAAAATGAGCAGCCGCCAGAATCATGATTTTCTAAATTAGTGAAAACAGATTTTTAAACTATTTTTTATGAGAAGGATACACAATGACAGAAATTTTGAATTGGGGTTTGATAGGAGGGGGAGAAGGTAGCCAGATCGGCTTTGCCCATCGGATTGGAGCGGAACTGGACGGAAAATTCCGCTTTGCAGCAGGTGCCCTCGATTTGGATCCAACACGCAGCCGGGATTATGGAAAAAGCCTGGGACTCCAAGAAGACCGGGCCTACGGAAACTGGAAGGAAATGCTCGAAGCAGAATCTGCCCGCAAGGACCGCATCGACCTGGTAACCGTGGCAACTCCCAATGAAACCCATTTTGAAATTTCAAAGGCTTTTCTCGAAAAAGGATTTCACGTTTTTTGTGAAAAACCCCTCACGACCGATTTGGAGGATGCAAAAACACTGGTGAAAACGGCCAGAGAGTTGAACCGGGTGAATGCCGTCAATTTTGGTTATAGCGGGTATCCTTTGGTGCGCCAGATGCGGGCGGCGATCCAACGCGGGGAACTCGGCAAGATCCGGGTCGTTTTTGCTGAATTCGCAGGTGGTTTCTTTGCCGATGCAGCGGATGCAGACAATCCGCGGGTACGCTGGCGTTTCGATCCAAAACAGGCGGGAGTATCCGCCGTCACCGCAGACGCAGGGATCCATGCACTGCACATGGCCTGCTTTGTGACCGGACAGAGGGTGAGCAGCCTTTCTGCTGATTTTGCCAACTTCGTTGAAGGACGGGTTCTGGAAGATGATTCGATGGTGTCCTTCCGTATGGACGGAGGCACCGTGGGACGACTTTGGACCAGTGGGCTCGCAGTCGGCAGAGCCCATGGACTAAGGATTCAGGTCTTTGGGGAAAAGGGAGGATTCCGTTGGGAGCAGGAACAGCCCAACCAGCTTCATTGGACTCCGCTTGGAGAACCCACCCGTATTTTGGAACGGGGTGCCGAAGGATTGCAGCCCGAAGCCATCCGTGCGTCACGCATCACCGTGGGGCATGCGGAAGGAATGCCGTTGGCCTTTGCCAACCTTTACCGCGATCTCGGTGACCGGATCCAGGCCCTGAAGGAAGGTCGAGTCCCAGATCCGATGTCCACCGAGCACCCCAGCTTCGAGGACGGTTTCCACACCCTCGACTTTGTCCATGCCGCCGTAAAGTCCGCCCGCGAAGGGAGCAGATGGGTTGAGATCTGAACCCTCAGGAAATATAGAGCACCTTTATGGTTTCTGAAAATTTAAATTTTTATTCATAGTCGGTCGGGAAGGATTCGAATCTTAGGCCTTCTGGTTATAATGGAGGGTTGTTTTGAGTCACTTGGATCACGCAAACCAGTTCATTCTTGGGGGCTTTTTATCCTTTGCAATCCATTCTGGCCAGGTGGCAAGTGAAAGAAAATTTTTCCCATCACGAAGCTTCTGAAGTTTCCAGGGTTTGGTTCGGAACCTAGAGGCCGTTAGAGTATTATTGTATGCGGAAACAGGATAAGACCACTGAAGAGAAATCAGTTGAGACCAAAATCAGACCCAGCTTTAAACTGGGTCGGTCACTCATTTGAGTGACCAACTACATTCTATGATTCAGATAAAGGAGGGATACAATTAGAGTTTTTTAATGTTTTGAGCTGAAAGACCTTTTTCAGTCTCAACTATTTCAAATTCCACATTGTCACCTTCATTAATGTAGACACCATTCAGTTCATTTGAATGAACAAAAACATCTTTACCTGCTTCATCTTGACTAATGAAACCAAAACCCTTGCTAGGGTTAAACCATTTTACTGTACCTGTTGCCATAACAATTTTTTAGGAAAAATTAAATAAATTACCTCCGTAGTCTGACACTTTTTCTAAAAAAAAACACTATAAATTCTTTGAGGGGTCCACAAATAAACCCATTCCATAGTGAACATACACATCATGGGGCTTCTGAAGCTTCCTGGAGTTGGTTCATAACACAGCAGCAAACGGAATGATTTTGTCGTAGAAAACTGGGATTAGGGTTGACAAAAAAAGTCTAAATGACTGAGGGGAGATTGGGGTGTATTGATGCTGGAGATTTGATTAGCTACATAAATGATAACCTAAAAAATGAAAAAAAACTTCCTCACGTTTGGCCCTGGTGAATCCTAAAAGATGAGCGAATTCGAATTCAATCCAGAACAGTACAACTTTCCAACCTATGGTGTTGCTCACCTTCTTGCAACTTAACCTAATGTTAACGCTATCTTATGGTTGAAGATTAGTTCATGACTGCATGTGCAGAATGAGAAATCACTCATATAGAAACCGCAGAATACTATGGCAGCCCTCATGAATAATGATATTTTTATCGAAGTTTGGAACACAGTATTGTTCGAAAAGTTCTTACGTTTCATGCATCTGCTCGTCGAGGGTCTGTCTTCTCATAGCGATGCCTTCCTAAGCAGGAATCTGCACCCCGAAGGATTCAGAGTATTGGATATCGGCTGCGGATTTGGAGACAGCACCATGCAGTTGGCAGGTAATCTTGGACCCTCGGGAGAAGCAGTGGGTGTGGATTGCACCGCTAATTTCATTCGCGAAGCCGAGGCGGACGCTTCTCATAAGGGAGTGGAAAACACCGGATTTATGGTGGCAGATGTGGAAAGGGATGATCTACAAGGACCCTATGATGACGCCTTCGCCCGCTTTGGTACGATGTTTTTCAATCTACCCGGTGCGGCCATGAACAATATCAATAAATCGCTCAAACCCTGCGGCCGCCGGGATATGATCGTGTGGCGCAAATGGGAAGACAATCCTTGGCTTCATGATGCCGAATTGAGGGTGAAGGAGATCGTGCCCGTCGTCTCTGATGAAGAAACCGATCAAGTCCATTGTGGACCCGGACCGTTTTCCATGTCCGGCCCCGACATGGTAAGCGAAATTCTCAAAAGCACGAATTTTCATCAGATCACTTTTGAGCGACATGATTCCGACATCTGCATCGGCAGAACCATTGAAGAATCCGTGTACTTTGCCATGGCACTGGGGCCTGCAGGGGAAACCATTCGCTTAGCAGGAGAAGAAGGTGAACGACTACAGGGTGAAGAACGCTCAGCGCTCAATGAAACACTGAGTCAATTTGTTCGCGATGATGGAGTCTGGGGCCGTCTTCGACATGGTTTATTTCAGCCAGCAAGTCTTAGCCTAGCTCATTTGGCCTGGGAAGGTGTATTGTTCAGAACCTAAAACCGTTTTCGAAGTATCCCTAACGAAATTTCCGTGAGACTTTCTCATGAGACATATCCTGAGCGATACCGCGAGATTTGTGAAAATGCCATTAAAAACGCTTACAAAGATTTCGGTCCGATTTCTTTTCAATCCTCTCCGGGTTGGCTGGATTGAATCCTTTGGGTTTTATATCAGTGCTGACCCTATGCAAACTATTCACATTTCGGGGTTAATTTAAGATCCCGAATGCCTCGGCTTTTTGTTCAGCAAAGAGATAGTCTTCATCAAGCTGCAAGGCTTTGTTGAGGAAATTGCAGACCGTTTCATTGATTTTGTATTTGATCAACAGGATCGTTTTTTGTGGAATAGTCTGTAGCAGGGAATCCAAAGCCCCGCCAATCAGAGCTTTGAAGAGTTCCCATAGCAGCCGTGCGAAAGTCAGCATCTCCAACTTCCCGGAGATGTGGTTTCTCATCTTTCCGAAGGCCTCACCTGAACGGAGCATGCTGTCTACGATCAGCAGATATCGAATAGCGCAAAGGTGGATTGAAGCATAATGCACGGCATAATCCCCACTTTGTTCTTTGAGGAAGCCCAGGTGTTGCTTGATTTCTTTGAAATAGACTTCGATGCTCCAGCGCAAGGAGTAGAGTTGCAGGATTTTCTCTGCGTCCAGTTGGACATCTGTGGAGAGGAACACGGCCCAGTTGTCTTTGTACTGGTTGACCGGACAGCTGAACAACAGCCTGATTTGCACCCATTCTTCCTGTTCAGGCTTGTTCGAAAGATTCATTTGCACATCCGCCGTGCAGGTTCTGTAGGGAGAGCCGTTGAGACGTTTCATCCTCCGTTTGAGAAGCAAGTGGACCTCGGTTGCCGTGTACTGTTTTCCGTTGATTCGGTATTTGAGATTGCCTTTTTTCATTCTAAAGATACCGCTCAGCTTTGCGGAGATGACGCTCTTGATATTCTCCTTGTTGCCGAACCACGAGTCGCCCATAACATGGGTGAAGGCAATCCCCTTGCGGATGCTGCGCTTGAGCATATCCCGGAACATCTCGTTTTTGTTTTTATCCTTCGCTATGCGGCAATCTCTGGCAACACTGCTGCGTTTGTCCCGAAATTGCGATTTCCCGTCTTGAATCCTTTTTTCACTCACATAAATCCGCGAATCCAAAGGAACGTATCCTTTTGGGGTCGCCAACCCCATTTCAAGCATCTGCTGGCCCATGACCTGCTTGCCCAACGTGTGATCGAAGTGGCTGCTAACCGCCGAGACCTTTTTCCCCCTTCGATGTTTGATCGTGTCATCAACGACCGCCGCACGGATTGTTTCGCTTCCCAGGTTGTGTTGTCGGATCAGTTGGAGGGCTACATACAAACGGAACCCACGCCAGTTGATGTCCTGCCTCTTCAGGAAGTCGTACAAAACATCCTTACCCCCATCGATGAAGGCCGAAAGACGCTTGCCGCAGAAAAAATGAAGCGAAGGAACCCCCAGCAGAGGCCAGATCAACACAGAGAACAAAACCTGCCCGATAGGATACCCCCGGTTCTTCACCAGCCCGAAGCAATGGGTTTTCGAAAAAAAGGACAAATACTGCGTGGCAAGATCCAGTTCATTGTCAATGAGCCTATCTGCCCCGGAAATGTTGTCCATCAGTGGAGTGCTACTGACTTTGCATGGTTGTTTTTTCATTTTGGCCCGGTGATTGGTGTAGGAATCGTAGCATTGAATCACTACCGATTACAATACCATCATTCGGTTATTTATTCAAATTATATCAGTATGTTATAGGGATTAATGGCTGAATCAATTAACCCCGAAATGTGTGTTAACCCGAATATTTCATAAAAATGG
>Ga0208409_1000937_pt1 | contig 12346 bp, 17 predicted proteins | sample ETNtaG_29_FD_185784 | JGI IMG/M metagenome (GOLD analysis project Ga0208409, IMG submission 185784) | Marine microbial and viral communities from oxygen minimum zone, Eastern Pacific Ocean - ETNP201406SV201 (SPAdes) (version 2) | ecosystem: Environmental > Aquatic > Marine > Oceanic ...
AGGGCTTGGAAGAATAAATAGGTTATTTAGTTAAATTTTTCAAGTTATTAAACCTTTATTGCTCGCTCGCTGTTGCTCGCTCGCAGCTCCAGCAGAGCTGGATAGTGACCTGATGTAGCCAGAAAGTGATACATCTGTAGTCAGTCTGTAGTCAGTGCAAATCTTGGGATCTGCAGGATTTCAAATCACCCAAAAACTAACGATATAAATATTAAAAATGGGGTGGAAAAAATGACAAAGCTAATTAATTTTGAAAAAAGAAAACTCGAAAGTTTAAAACCTGGCACGAAGCCAACTTGGTATTATGCAAAGAATTTTGAGGGGCTTGCATTGGTTGTTGGTAAAAAGAAAAAAACCTATTATGCCCATTGGTCAGTTCCAACAATTCAGAAAGATGGAATTATTAAAAGGGAGGGCAAAAGAAAATGGCTCGGTGGTTTTCACATCCCATTAGATGAAATAAAAGAAAAGCTAAGAAAGAATCTTGATGAGTGGAAAAAGGCTGGAGGTGTTGCAGCTGCCGCATCTTCAGTTGGTGGATTGGTTGAGCAGTTTATAGCTCATGGATCTACTGGTTACAGAGTAAAGATCAAGGGTGTTAAAATTAAGTATAAAAAGAAAACAAGCAAAAATTACAATCATTCTTTAAATACTTACGTTCTACTTAAAACTAAAAAGCAATCGATCATTTCAATGCTTACAGATCCATTTCGATTCAATGGTGGCGATGAATATGTGACAGGGGCTTTAAAAGATATTTCATTAAATAAGGTTTCAAAAAGAGATATTGAGATATGGCATACCAGAATGGAGCGCATGCATACTACTGCTAACAGAGCACTTGCTGCTTTGTCAGTTGCATTTGAATGGGACATGAAAAGGTCCACTGCAAGACTGTACAAAGGCGACAGTAATCCCTGCTTGAGAATATCTAAATATCAGGAAACGAAAGATAAGAATTATCTTCAGCAAAATATATTAAAAGAGATTAGGAATTATTGCTTAAATGAGACTTGGAGGGATCCACACTTTCTAACTTTTTACATGGTAACACTTGAAGTAGGAGAAAGACTGGAGGATCTGTACAGGTTGGTATGGCATAAGCCAAGATCTCCAAAAGAAATAAAAAATTGCAGTGGATGGATTGATTTTGAAAAAGGAGAGATTCATTTAACTGATAGTAAAGACAGAAATGCAGCTGATGTACCATTAACAGATGCTGGAATTAAACTATTAAGGCAGCTGCAAAAATATAGGATTGAAAGAGAAGATTGTAGCTTTGCTCTACAAAGCCAGTGGGTTTTTCCAAGAGCTACAGATCCATCGTTGCCAATCAATGAAAGCAGCTACAGAGTTAAATTAAATCATTTCAATTATAAATTTGGTTTAGCAACCAGAGAATATGTCAGAGGTAAAGGCAAGATGATTAAATACAAATACAAAAATATTTATACATTGAAACACCTACGTAAGACGTTTTGCGTATTCTATGCAAGAGGTAAGAATAAAGATGGGTCCAAAAGAGGACTAGAGCAAGCATCATTACGTATGCGGCATAGTTCGCCGAAAGTTACAAAGGATCATTACTTCACAGAGGACCAGCAGGAGCTAAGAGCAGCCAATATTTATGATGATAATGTAATCGATCTCAAGAAAAAGGAGCAGAAATGAATTTTGATCCTTTACAAGAAACACAGGAAGAATACTTGAGGCGCGTAAGTCTAAAAGATAAAATAAATAATGAGGAGTGGAAAAAACATGGCCAGGAAAAAGAAGAAGCTAACCCTGCAGAAAATGTTCGAAAGAGATGCTGGACAGGGCTTAGAAAATTTCGACAAACCTCCGACTAAAGTAAATGTATTTGAAAGAGCCAGTAAAATTAAGACCTGGAATATGTTTATCCATCTTGTCGAACAAGAGAATATTACTCCAGCCGAAGCGCTTACAGTAGTTTTAAAACACGTTAAAAAGAATTGGACTAGATTAAAAATTCTTAAAGATCCACAGCAGATGGAAGCAATCGCAAATCTTTTGAAATGGGAGAATAAAATTAAAAGAAAAAAACTATACCAAAGTCAATATCTTGAAGATTTTGCTCAAATGACTGGTTATAAAATTCCAAATACGTTTCATACATTTGAAACTGAAATGGCTTTGTTCAGAAATGTATTTGGAGCAAAGAGAGATAAGTCGGGGAAATTTTTAATGGAAAGAGCGGCAAAGGAATCATTAAGGCGTGTGAATAAAGAAAAAAGATTAGCAAAAAAAGAAAAAAAATATAAGCCAATTAACTACAAAGATTATGAAATGACATCTGTTGGCTGGAAGAAAAAACAAGAATAGAATCCTGCAAGTATAAAGATTTCATAAAAATTTTATTTTAATGTATTAAATCTCCTAGTTAGAGTATTCCACTCCAACTGGGCTGGCTTATGGATCCTTGGGATGCAGGTCCCGAATTAATCATGCGCATGAGCCAGCTCTTAATCCTCACAACTTCAGGATTTCACAAAAAGTTACCAGCAACCTACATAGGATTCATAATGATAAAAAAAGTTAGAGGTAAAGGTATGAAAAATAAATTAATTGCCGATCAACTTATTTCAAAAGAACAATTAGATAAGTTCATTGAAAGTCACTGCATGCTGCTGACAAGTAAAGATCTTGCCAGAGTGTTAAATGTTACAGAAGCTGCATTGCGAAAGCAGAGATCCAGTAATAGATCTCTTTTTCCATTTAGTAGAATCGGAAGAAGAATTTTTTATCCAGCTGATGTCATAGTTAAGACGTTGCATGATCACATTGTAGGAGCGGCATTGAGGTAAGTTATGGCAGAAAGGAAAATGGCGCCAGTAAGTCCAGCGCCATTTATTAAAACAAAATGAATATAACACAAAGAGTTACAGAATTTAAAAAAATATTTTTATTTAAGCCTGGTATCAGAGGTGTGTTTGGTGGTCATGGAATAGATCACAAAACTAAAAAGAAAACAAAGATTCAAACAACTGAAGAAATTGATTTTGATGTAGAGGCCCATCTATCAGGGAAGCTATCGCAAGGAATAAAACCAGCTGACAATGGCAATTGGTGCTTTGTGGATATAGATCAAAAGAATATTGATTCAACTGAATTCTGCCAGGAACTGTGGCATATAGATAATAAAGCAATTCCTTTTAGATCCATAAGTGGTGGCTGGCATGCTTATAAAATTTTTCCAGAAATAAAATCAAAAAAAGAATTGGTAAAAGAGCAAGAGCTGCTAGAGAAAAAATTATCAAAAAAGTTTAGTGTAGATGTTAAGTCAGGATTACCGAAGCATAATCGATACGCTAATGCTCCTTTTTTTGGAAATGAGAGATTGCCTTATGATTCCAGGGGCAACCCAATTAATTTTGAGCAATTCAAACACAGAATTAAATACATTAATCATCCAGTAATTGTTGCAGCTATCAATCAAGATGAGGGCGGGAGGCATGATGCTTTATATATCTGCAGTCTTTATTGTGAATATAGACTTAAAGATATTAATATTATCAATGAAGTAAATGCTAACTTTGCAAAAGAAGTCACAGATCAATATTTTTTAGATCGGTTTTTAGAAAAAGAATATCATAAAAAGTATGATGAGAATTACCTAGACAGAAATTTAGAAAATTATTTAAACAGATTAAATAAGTTTGAATCTGAAAACACAGATGATCTTTCAGCGCTGCATCTAGAGGAGTACACAGGAAAAGAAGAGATTCTGGAACGCCCATGGATAATTTATGGATGGATATTAAGAAAAGCATTAACGCTTATTGTTGGACAGCCAGGAATCGGAAAGACAATGCTAATGCACATGATCGCATGGTGTTTATGTACTGGCATTAAAATTCTAGGAAAAGAAATTTTAGAAAGAGGAAATGTCTTAATTTTATGTCCTGAAGAAACAAAAAATGAGATCAGGATGAGATTAAAAGCGATGTCACAATTTCTCGGGAAAGATGATGGTAAATTTAAAATTTATATCAGAGGATTAGAAGATGCCATCAAATTAGTTAAATTTGGTTTAACTGATGCCATGCCTACAAAAGATTATAAAAAATTAAAAAAAGCTCTTATCAAATTAAATATTAAACATATTATTTTAGATCCATTGATTAGTTTTCAAACAGGAAATTATGATGAAAATTCAAATCAGAAAATGGAACAATACATAAAAAATTATCTAATCCCATTTGCTGTAGAAATGGATGGATCCATTATAGCTGGCCATCATACCAACAAATTATCGATGGTTTCTATTGTGGATAAAGAGTTGCTAGTGGACCATCAAGGTGCCATGTTTTCAGCAAGAGGAGCTTCTGCTTTGGTAGCAGCTGCAAGATTTGTATTGGGTATGCAGCCGATGACTAGAAAACTATGGGAGGAGTACTTCAAAGATCATGTTACTGATGGATCCACATTTGTTCATTACGCAGGATTAATTGAAGCCAAATCAAATTATAATGTTGTTGAGGATGACATTGTTTGGCTAAGAAAAAATTCTGTTGATGTGCAAACTACTAATGGAAAAGAAAAAACAGGAGTATTTGAATCAACCGATCTTAATAAAATCACCAAAGCTAAAAATAAGCTGAAAGCTGCAATGAATGAACAATATGCAAGAGGTCAGATCCCTGTAATTAGAAATCTGATGGAAGAAAATAATACCGATATAATCTCGCTGAACTCTGCTGTATTAGCAATTCTTCCTGAAGATCCACGTATTGCCGACGAATCTATCAATGAAGCAACGATTAAAACATCTGTCAGGCGTAAGCTGGAAAATGGACTGCATGGCAAAGAAAAGGATCTTAAAAGAGGCGGCATGACTCAAATGGGTATTGAAGCAGATGATGGTTACAATTACTGGGTTAAAAGAGATCATTCAAAAGAGGGCGCGACTAAGGTTTTTATCGAAAGAGGAAAGGATTTCAAAAGATGAGTTTCAAGGTTTCAAGTAGTTTCAAATGGAATGAAACAACAGATGATATGGACTCGATGGAGTTGTTTCAATTTTGCGAGCTGCTAAATGTGAAACATGCTCAAAATGCCCCGCAAAATACGCGGCGTTTCAGTGTTTCAGTAGTTTCAATATATATACCTACCAGTAGTGAAACAGCTCAAAAAGTTTTCCGGCCTTGCAAGAGAGGACGTGTGATGCTGATAAGCAGTAGACAGAATTATACAATCATCCCTGCAGCTCCAGATGGTCCATTGCAGCTTGCAGTAATATACACAAGGCCAGCACAATGAAGCTATTACGGAAGCAAAGGCTGCAAACTGCTGGACAATCCCTGGATGATCAGGATTTCAAAAAGAAAAATGGAAAATGTAAGAAATGATTATGAAACAATTAAAATTACCGGGAATGGAAAATTTACCAAAATCTGCCATCCCTCTATGCTCTCTAAAAAATTGCTGCTCCGTAGTCAGTAAAACTATTGAGTTAAGATCTACAATTGATCGGTTTATTAGTGATACACATAAAGACAACCCTGATGCAAATCCCTTTTGTATTAAAAGAATTGTTGTAAATCTTTTAACCGAAGAATCGGCCCGGTTATATGTCGAGCTTGTAATGAAGTACGAGGAGAAGAAGAAATGACTGATTGGAAAAAAGATCTTGCTCAATTGGCTGCAACAGTACGTCAGGAACAACGCGCAAAAAAACCCGTTAAAAATATTCATGATCTAGATGAGAATTTTAGAGGACGCAAAGGATTCAGCGATAGTGGAATTCCGTTAACTAAAAAAACTATCAAAGCTAAACTGAAAAATAGAGCAAGCTATAGTAGAAAGAATTATGCTTTTTCAAGACTACGATTCATAAATGATTCAAGAGCAGAATCGGCTAGACAAAAAAGACTGGAGCATCCAGAATATAATAAAAAGATTAGTGCTGCCCTAGACCATGTGGACATGCAGGAAGCAGCAGCCCAAAAGAAAAGAGATATTGAATTAAAATGGGCTGATAATAAATCTCGTCCATCGCAGCAAAGTTCATTTTATATTGGTGGCAGGTCCTATATGGATGATTATCAGGAAAAGGAAGTGGAGCCAGTTGATTATATATATCTTTTCGAAAAAAAAGAGCCTGAATACACACCTCAATTTTCAAAAGATCTAAATGGCAATAAAAAATTTAAAAATAAAGTAGATGAAGAAATCTACAGATTGAAAAAAAATGAAATTAGAAATTAACAAAAGAACGGAGGCAATATTAACTGAAATCAGAGATCATTGGTTTCCAAAAGAGCAGGAGCCTATGAAGTTAGAGGAGTTTATTTACACATTGGCATGCTCAGTATTCTACAACACTATTAGGATTACAAAGCAGGATGGTGGTTTCGCAGTTAAGACAAAATCTGGGAAAGTTTTTCTTAAATAGTCATAGACAATTAGGGTCAATAACATTTTTTAATAAGGCCAGATATAGATATCTTTATCGATTACAAGAAGCACCTCTACAGCAAGCGATGAATGAGTTAAAAAATTCATTGTTTTTGTAAACTTAATGATAATAGTAAAAATTAATATTGAATATTTTTTTAATTAAAAATTTTATATCATCTATTAAAAATAATGGAAAAAAATGCATTTTTTTTATTGTTTTAGTCTCTTCTTTTAGTAGCGGAATAATTTTTTTTTTATTTTGAATCCATTTATTATAATTTAATTCAGCATATTCTTTTCTATGTTCATAATTTTCAATTATATCTTTTGTGTTTATTTTTTCAGTTGTTTTTTCATCAAAAATGAAACCTACTTTTTTATCTGAGACATATTCATTCATTGTAGAATCATTATAACCAACAACAAACATACCTTTTGATATAGCTTCAACAATAGTTATACCAATTCCTTCTTTTTTTCTTGGTGCAATAAACACATTACATTTTTCAAATAAACTTAAATATTCACTTTTTGGTAAAAATTTTTTATCTATTAAATTAATATTGTAATTTTTTTTTTTATTTAAATTATTATTGTTAACAATTTCTATTCCTGGATCAGGTTGAGGAAAATACACTATTTGATTTATTTCTTCTTGATCAAATAAATGTAACCAATCATCGATTTTTATTCTTCCACGGTCCCAAAAAAAAATATTCAATTTTGTTTGTTGTTTAACAGAAGAAGAAAAATCTGGCTTTATAAAATAATTTAACTTTAATGAATCAACCTCTTCTTTTCCAATACTTTCAGTAATTTTATCTGAAAATTTTAGAACTTTAATACCTAAATTTGTTATTTGCTTCCAAAAAATTGACTTAAAAAAAGAATTTCTAAAATTTAAAGCATCGTACATGGGTGCCCACATAATTTTTTTCCCAATAAATTTTTTCATAATTTGATGAGGAAACATTACGTGGAAAAAAAATATATATTCAAATTGATTGATTTCATTTAAAGGTATCTTGTCATTTGCTTTCCACCAAAAATCAGTTATTTCAAATTCCTCAGAAAGTATTTCTCTTAAAAAATCTCCACTTTTAGTAAATTTATGACTCCAGTAATCAACATATGCTAATCGTTTTTTTTCCATTAAGGCTAAATTTTAAGTATTTTTTTTATGTTAGTATCATTTTCACGAATCCATCTTATTACTTTATCCAGCCCTTCCGAAATTCTAATTTTCGGAGACCAATTATGCTCTCTTTTTATTTTAGAAATATTTGAAATATATATTTTTTGATCACCGGATCTCCAATGAAATTTTTCGTATTTATTTTTCTTATTTAGTTTTTTTTCTAAAATTTCAATCAATTCAATTATGCTTAAAGAACTTTTAATTCCTCCGCCAACGTTATATATTTTATTTACATTTTTTTTTGATTTAGATAATCTGAAAAAAAGTTTAACTAAATCATTTATAAAAAGTACGTCTCTAACTTGTTTTCCATCACCAAAAATTTTTATTTTTTTTCCAAAGTATGATAAAATTGTTATCCATGTTACCCATCCGTGATCTTCAATACCAAATTGCATATTTCCATATATACAGCTCAACCTTAATACAACGGTATCTAAACCATAAATCCTAGAATAATCTCTAACGTATTGATCTGCGGCACCTTTTGAACATCCATATGGGGAGTAAAAATCTAAAGGATAATTTTCATTAATATTTTTAATTTTGCCAGAAAACTTATATCTCTTTTTGCTTTGAGATACTTTCTTGTTTAAAATATTTCCATAAACTTTATTTGTTGAAATATTAATTAACTTAGTTTTTTTGCTAAAAAGTCTAATAGATTCTAAAATATTAATAGCTCCAAGTAGATTTGAATTAAAGTCAGTTCTTGGATCTATTATTGATTTTGTAACTGCAACTTGGCCAGCACAATGTATTAATAGGCTTGGTTTTATTTTTTTAATAATATTAGAGATAGAACTAAAATTAGACACATCAGCTTTATAAAAAATTAATTTTATATTTTTTTTTAAATTTGATAAATTATCTTTGGTTCCTTTTCTTGATAGATTATCAATTAAATGTATTTTCCATCCATTTTTTGCAAAATGTAAAGCTGAATTTGAACCTATAAATCCAGCTCCTCCAGTAATTAAAATTTTTTTCATTTAAATTGTTTCAAATTACTTTATTTATTAAATGATATTTGAGGCTAAATTCATCTTCGAGTGAATATTATATTTTGTTTTTCGAGTCAATATGGGATAATCAACCATCTCAAAATTTTAGGCGGGATAAATTTCTAAAAGATTTAATTTTTTTCTTTGATTAGCCGATTCTGACCAAAATCGCGAAGCGCTTCTAATTGTTGCACTGTAGATTTTTTTTCAGGGATTGTTTTTATTAAGCCCAGTTTAGTTTTGGTTTGTGTAATTTTATTATCAGTTTGATGTTGCTTTGCTAGACCATCTGGAACAAGCCCTTGTTTAATTTGATTATCCATCCAATCAGGATGATTAACATCTTCCAGTTCCCCATTTTGATAGTTCACCATCCAACGAGGCTTGTGTGACACAGGAACATCATCATATTTCTTGATTGCATCTGTTACATACTGCAAAGTTTTAACTCCATCTTTACTTGGTATCTTTCCAGTTTGAATCTTATCTTTTAATTCACCAGTTATTTCAGCATTCATTAATTTGTCTTTTTGAGCATGTGGAAAAGTGGAGCTGTCTAAATGATTGAATTTTTTTACTCCATCGTCAGCCTCAGTGTTTCTTTCATACCATGGAATATATTTTGCGCCTTTTGTAGAATCTGCCCTCCGTCTAGCAGCAGCTGCAACTCCTCCATTTGATCTTCTGGTTAAATGTTTATGGATCTGCGCGTTTTCTTTTGCAGTGAATCCATCTGCATCTTTTACTTCTGGTTGCTTAGCAGCAGCCTGCAGCCTGTCTAGTGTTGCACTTATTCTATAAATTGATGGATCTAATGGCTTGTATTCAGATATTGGACCAACTCTCCTCACGACGTATTCTCTTGCTGCTGCATCTTCTGCCATTTCTTGAGTTGATAATCTCGGACTCAATATCCCTCTTATACCTCTATTCCTATTGTACATTTTTCACCCCTCTATTTATGAAATTAAATAATTTAGAAATTTGCATCGGTGTGAATTTATCCAAGATCCGATTCCCAGCTCTGTTGTTACGTTCACCGACAATTCCTCCGTCTACATATTCTTTGATATCTAATTCTCCTGCCTCGTAAGCATCCAAAAATTGATCCCATGATAAGTCAGGAGAATTCTCATGTAGAATTTTCAACATATCCTCCACTCCCTCGACATGTAAGTATGGTCTATCCTTTGCTTTGGCATATCTTTTATTACTAGCAGCTGCAGCTTGTTCATCTTTCCACCAATCGCCGAAATATAACTCCTTGAATTCATCTAGATCCATTGTTCCACCACCTTTTTGATAGTTTTTAAATCGCTCCAGGATATAGTCATCTGTCTGCCAGGTTTCATGCTGGGCTTTTTTAATTAAAGATTTTTCGATCACGATGGCCTTATCCTCCCATAATAAAATCGTACGTTCTTGCCGAATCCATTAACTTTTTCCTTTTCATATTCTCTCCAGTGCTTGATATTTCCTTTTGCTCGTTCGCGCCTCATGTATTCACGAATGTATTTTCTTCTATGCTCGCGTGCTGCTGCCAGCTTATGATAATCCTTTTTGCGCTCTGGAGTCCAAAATCTTTTAGTCATAAAATTATAAATAATATATCTGTAACTTTTTGTGAAATCCTGATTGGTGCAGGATTATGCAATTTGAAATATTTTTTTGAAAAATTTTTAACTACCCCCTTTTTTATTTGGATTTGATTTCAACGTCTTTGACAGAGCTTATTAAGCTATTCATGCCAAAGCAGTGGGACCCCTTTTAAAAATATGGTTATCGAACTCTAGGAAAAGATTGAGTGTTGGAAACGGGAAGGAACCTTCTTTAGAACCCAGTTTATTGGGCTATAGTGGCACAGGAGTGGCACAGGAGGGCACTTGCGGTCCATACTAAAAGTAAATAGGTTGATAAATAAGGGAATAATTGTAAGTGCGTGTTGTAATGGGTAGGATTTGCAATCCTCTGCGTAACCATTCCGCCACGTGGCCAAGTAGCTCTGTGAAGCTCAAGAGTTAAGTAACTCCTAGACTTTATACACTTACATATTATTTCTACAAGTATGAAAGTAGAAAATAAAACTATCAAAGTTGACCAGGAGTTGACCAGAGAAATAGACTTTAATGATAAAGCTATTGATAAAATATATATAAAATCTGGTCCCAGAAAAGATTTTAAATTTAGAAATATAAAAGTCTCACAACAAACGTTCTCTAGATTTTTAATGGGTTATCACAAGAGATTTGATCATCTGGTATTTGATGAAGACGAGAAGGGTTGTGGAATAATAAGGTTAAGGGATTTTTCAGATTGGAAATCATAAGCAACAATAAAATGTCACTTTAAAAGGAGTGGCACTAAAAATTATGACTATTGAAAAAAAATTTCATTCAAATAAGATTATCTTTATAATTTATTAACTAAAATAAATTTGCCCCTTTTTGTAATGACATCAAATAATAATTTATTAGAAAAATGGTTATCTGAAAATAAAATAAAATTTATTAAAGATTTCAATATAAAATATAAATCATGGTTGAAAGCTGGTGGAGTTGTTAAAACTTTCATAACTCCGTACAATGAAACGAATTGTATAAAACTTATAAAGTTTTTTTATGAAAATAAATTTGAATTTTATGTATTTGGAAATATCTCTAATATAATTATAAGAGATGGAATAATTAATACACCAATAATTAATTTACACAAATTATCCGATATCTTTGAAAAACGAACCCATGAGGAACTTAAGTTAAAAGTTAATGCTGGTACTTCAATAATAAAATTATCAAAATATTTAATTAATAAAGGAATTACAGGTTGCGAAGGTTTGGTAGGTATTCCAGGAACTTTAGGTGGTGGTATTGTGATGAATACATCCTCCTATGGTTCATGTATTTCAGATTATCTCGTTTCAGTTGAATATATAGATGAAAATGGAGAATTATTTTCTTTAAATAAAAGTGAAATAAATTTTGGTTTCAGAAAATCGTTATTTCAAGATAAAAAATGCTTAATATTAAATATAAATTTCATTTTTCCCTTAAAAAATTTAGTAGGAACAGAAAAAACAACAAAAAGATCTAAGAAAGTGATCGAACACAGAAGTAATTTTCAAGAAAACACACTTCCAAATCTGGGAAGTATTTTTGCTACTTATGATCTTTATAAAGATTTAAAAAAAAAAAATTTTTTATTTTACATAACTTACATTATTTATAAAATATTATCATTTTTAGTTTACAAATTTTCAAGAAGAAAATTTTTAGCTTTTCGAAAATTCTCCGTCAAAATCTACTCTAAATTGCTTAAATTAGATTCATCCTCAAATTTTTTTGTTTCGGATAAAACTATTAATAGCTTAGTAAATCGTGGTTCATCAAAGGGAAATGACGCTATTAAATTTGTCAAACATATGGAAAAAGAAGTTGGCAATTGTTCAAATTTAGAAAATATAATTTTGGATAAAATTAAATGAATATAAAAATTTTTACTTTTTATTGTACGAATAACTACGGAGCTCTCTTACAAGGTTTATGTCTTAAAGAATTTTTAAAAGATAATTTTAATTTAAAAATTGAATTCGCAAGATACATACCAAAAAAACTTTTTTTTAGAGAGATTTACAGTCCATTAATTAGAAAAAATCCATTTATATTTTATCAATTCTTAAAAAAAAATTATTGCCTTAGCAAATGGAAAAAGAAAATGAACTTACAAT
>Ga0208409_1000944_pt1 | contig 12276 bp, 12 predicted proteins | sample ETNtaG_29_FD_185784 | JGI IMG/M metagenome (GOLD analysis project Ga0208409, IMG submission 185784) | Marine microbial and viral communities from oxygen minimum zone, Eastern Pacific Ocean - ETNP201406SV201 (SPAdes) (version 2) | ecosystem: Environmental > Aquatic > Marine > Oceanic ...
CGCGATGGGCGCAATAATTACATTTCGCCGCTGTATTCGTATCGGGATCAATATACAATGCATCATAGGGACATGCTTGCGTACATGATTTACATCCGATACAGCGGTCGTTGTCAAAATCGACAATGCCATCCGCTCTGGTATACAGGGCGGTGGTAGGACAAATTTCCACACAGGGTGCATCCGCGCAATGATTACAGCGATGAACAGAAAATTCCCGAGTGTTGTTGGGGAACATACCTTTTTCGATGTATTTCACATGGGTGCGGTTAACACCAATGGGGACATCGTGCTCACTTTTACAAACAACGGTGCAAGCGTGGCAGCCAATGCACATGCGGTTATCGATGACAAATCCGTAATTCATTTTTAATTAACTGTTTTCAATTTTTTAAATTTTTCACCTACAACTACAGATTCTAGTTCCAGGTCTGGTTTCTCAAATTTTACTGAATGAATTTTCCCATTTTCCACACGAAAACTGCCAGAAATTTTATCCCCGCCAATATCCATTTCATCATAATGAATAAATACATCCCTAGATATTTTTAATGGTTTCCGCTTTGATGAGCCGTTGGCTTCATCAATATAATTCAAAAAGGATTTGGACCTTAAATAGGCACCCATCTGCCCTGCCCGTTCAATTTCATCTATGGTCATGCCAGAAGGATTCAGTTTCCGCTGGAAATATTTTTCATATTCTTCAATCAATTGGTCTGCAAGTTTATCCATCTTTACCATTGAACCAATATCATCCAGCGTAATGATATGATCTTTCATTGCATCTTTGGCCAATTCGCGAAAATTTTCATTGGGGACACTCCACACGGAAGCCATGGTATCAAAATCAAAATCGAACAAAATATTCCCAACCACGATGCTGGCCTCTCCAATCTGCCCGCCGCCGATACCAGCCACACGCTTGCCATTCATTTCCACTTCATGACTGCCCACCAATTCTGCTTTTACGTCAAAAAAACGTTTCAGCGTATTCACCACGGGTGTGAGCATTTGTTCATATACTTTATCTGAATTGGCAGGAACGCGACTTTTATGAAATACACATTGATAGAAGAGTTGATTTGAATCAAGATACGTTCCGCCGCCACCGACCTTTCTACGTAAAATGGGAATTCCTTTTTCTTCACAAGCCTTGCGGTCGAAAACATGATCTAACTTCTGGTGATACCCTAGACATACATAAGTATCAGATGGTTGGGAAATGATAATAGTGTCCGGCGTTTCTTCCGTCATAAGCTCCGCCACGGTATGATAGACCGCCTGCGTTTGCCACCCGGGGATACGCCCCATGTGAATTAACCGAATAGAGTTTGATTTTTCAACCAAAATTAAATCCCTAGATGACCATTCAATTGCATTTGCTCACGAATTATTTTCAACTCATCACCAGTTGGTTTGAAGGGATAATCCCGAAATTCTTCTCCGGGGCGATAGGAACCATAAGGCCGATTACATGCCATGATACCTTCACGATCCGGACAACCATTCGTCATAAATGGTAGTCCTTCATCAATGGTATTTTGAATCAATTCTTCATCCGATTCTATGGAACCTATGAATCCATTTTCATCGAATTGAAACACATCCCGTTCCACATTTCTTTCTTCAATGAGAAATTTTGCCAACTGCACCCGCCGATGCCTTTTTATGGACTGGCGCGTTTGATGCTGCAAAGCGGTTCCTGTTTCCGGATTAAATGAAAAAAGATATCCGGCAATTTCATCTGATTTCAAACGATAAAACATATCCACCAAATCACGGTCTGTTTCGCCTAACCCCACAATCAAATGGCAGTTCACATTCATATGACCATAAATTTTTCTTGCGGCGCGGACCATCTCCCAATGGTAATCCCAGTCGTGGGGCCCGCCTGCATCTTTACCTCGTGTTTTAATGAATAATTCTTCTGTCACTGCGTCCAATCCATAACCGATAATGTCAATCCCTTCTGCTTTCAATTGCTCCAAAAAGGGCACGGACATGGTGGTGGCATTGACCAAGCCTGATAAAGGAACTTCCGGTGCAGCAGTGTGAACTTTTCGAGTAATTGCTACTAAATCATCGTTGGCCCGGTGGTCCTGTACTTGGGAAATACAAACACGACCCACAGTGCTTTCTGTTTCTTTTTCGGCAATCTTTTCTACAATCAAATCTGTGGAAAACAGGGGCCAATCCACGCGAATGAAACTGTTCTCTTCCGCGAGACCTGGCCGTTCCCGGGCTAACCCGCAGTAGCTACAGTTGGCAAAACAGCCTTCCGGATAATTTTGCAGCAAATTGATGCAGCCACATCCACAGCCATGGATTCTGCCTGGTTTGAGCCCCAGTTCAATGGCGGCTGCCATACTGATCCGAACATAATCAGGGCTGATATTTAGCAAATCAGCTTGTTCCTGTGATGATAATTTTAACAATTCAGCGTTCATATTTTTTCATTACCATGTTACCCCGCAGCAGGCATTAACAAATGACGGGTTCAATCCTTTTTCACTGGCGTACGCCACAATCCCTTCTGATGGGAATGCGATTCCGTTTAACCCGGCATCAATTGCCAGCTGATCAATCTCAATTTTCATGGCACCAAGCGGGCGGGCACAGCCCAATAAAATAGGAGTCGTTGGTAAAGCCAATCTTGCCGTTTCAAAAAAATCACCAATTTCATCCACAGATGGCAGCACGACGCCTTCCATACCCGTTCCGGTTAGCGACAGTAAAATCACAAGAACCAACGTTTTTGGCGGATATTTCTTAATCATATCCAATGCGACCCATTCACCATTCATTTTCCCAAAATAATGTCCTAAGACTATGTGAGGAATTGCAGGAATTCCATATCGATCCAATTGTTCAAGCACCGCTTCGTAATCAACCAGAGTTGCGTCCAAATGATAAACATCAGAAATGGTTTCCTGGTCACCAATGATGTCCAGCATGACACCATCCACGTCTACATCAGCCAATGCTACGCATGTTTCTTCATCCGGCAAACCAGGATGCACCCGAATCACCATTTCCAATTCCTTACGGATTCGTTTCATGTCTTCTATATGAGAAAGCAGGGGTACTTGATTCCGAATATTGCTGCCACCAGAAACCAAGATGCCCTTCGCCCCTTTTTCATGCAGGTTTTTCGCCATGTCAAACAGACTGCCGTCAAAGGATGGTAAATCCAGCATACTGTCCAGCATTTTGGTATTACAATGTTCACAATTCAATGCACAATTATTCCCCGTGACGCTGATGGATATAAATTCCTTGAGTGAACCGGAAAATTCAGACGTAATGTGTGGTTTTAATCCAGGGCCATAAAAAGTGATTTCATTGGGAAAGTTTTCTTTTCTTATTTCAAAGGGATTTTCAACAGCATAATCGACAGTTTCAAAGGCGACTTCAGGCATGTGTACCACCGGGAGTTACAAAACAGCCATAAGGATCTGCCAAACCTTTTCTTGAAGTGCGTTCTGCTTCTTGGATGGCTGTGCTAAGCGCATTTAACAAAGAATCCATGGGTAGATTGGTTAAATCATCCGACCAGCGTTCATATACTTTGGATAGTGTTCCCGACATAGTATTCTCACTGCTCGAATGCCAGCGCAGGCTCTGCTCCAAATCGGCAATGGCATGTTCCGATGTAAAAAAGTCCCCGCGGATATAGACTGATTTGATCATTTCCCCTGCAAGCACAAGCCGGATATCCAACAAACCACCCGGTGTTTTTACTAAAGCCTTCCCCGTTGTATCAGGCACATCTGTGGTTTGAAAAATCCAATCATTGTCCATGTATTTGTTTTTTTCAAGCTGATGTACTTCATTCAATTCTGATTTCGTAAAATCACCTTTTCGAATATTCAATCGAAAAGCATCCCTGTATCCGTTGAAGATAATATTTCGCACTTCATCAATTGTTAAACTGGTGTTGCTTTCAAGGTGGACAGTTGTCGTTCTTTCCGAAACGGCTGATATTTCTTTATCCGTTATTTTTTCAAAAGGTATCTTCAGCACATTCAGCATATACGGGACATCCAGTCCAACCAACAAAGACGCATGGAACAATAATCCACCAGTGTCAGTTTTATGCAATCCCAACCCGGCAATTTTTTTTCCGTTTACTTCCAAATCATTTTTCCTGCGGAATTCAACATGGATCCCTAAAGTTGCCAAACCGGATATGATTCCCTGGGAAAATTGGGTCATTCGCTCCCGGACATGGGCATATGTTTCATCAGCTTTTCCGGAAATCGCCAAGGCCACGCCTAATTGGTCTTCGCCCATAATAATAGCGCCGCCACCAGTGGGACGCCTGTTAATTGGAATCTTGTTGTCGGCGCAATATGACAAATTCAATTCATTTTCAATGGACTGGAATCGCCCCACCAACGCACAGGGTTGATAGGTATAAAGTCGAAGGGTTGGCAGAGATGTGCCCGCACCAGCACGATTAGCCAGCACTTCATCCGTCGCCAGTCCTACAGAGGCGGTTACATTATCATTTTTAATATATCGCCAAGTGGTCAATCCAGGATTCCCTGTGTTTCAAAGCGTTCAATTTCCTGCTCCGCCCAACCCGGTAATTTGTCGCCTGAAACCATTGTTTCTGATTCTTTTTCCCAGTTTGTTGGTTCGATCTTGACGAGCCAGCCATTGCCGTAAGGTTCTTCATTGACTAACAGCGGATTTTGTAAAACTCTATCGTTTTTCTCAATCACGATTCCGGAAACGGGCGCAACAAGTTCACCGGTCATTTTTGCCGCTTCCATGGAACCCATGGCCTTGTCCATTTCCACGGGTGTTCTTTCCGATGGCAATGTCAGGTAGGCCAATTCGCCCAGAGAATCCAAACCCAGCTCATCCATGCCAACTGTAACAATACCAGCAGCATCCTGTTTTGACCAGAGATGGTTTGAGTTATAAAAACGGTCTGATTTAAAATCAAATTGTTTTTTCACAAGTCTAATTCTTCAGATTGCGGTTCTGGTGATACTTCTTCATTCGGATCTGAACTGGTAGTTTCTTCTATGATTGGCTCGTGCAGATTCATGGCTTCCAGAACAAAATCAATAATATCCCTCACCGCCATATTGTCTTCATTTCCCGATGTTTTGACTGCATCGGCGTACATGGTCATATCTTTTGGACAAGCAACTGTAAAATTATTGACACCTACAGAAACAGCTTCTTCAATTCTATTTTCGCTGGGGCGCTGTGTCATATCATCATGGTCTGGAAGCCAGACCCGGCCACCGCCGGCACCACAGCAAAAGCTATTTTTTTTATTCCGCGGCATTTCCACCAAATCAACTCCGCACAGTTTCATCACTTCCCTAGGATCATCGTAGATGCCGTTGTAGCGTCCCAAATAGCATGGGTCATGATAGGTGGCCTTAATATCCAGACTTTTATTCAGCTGGATGTCACCACTTTTGATAAGCTCCAGAAGTAATGTTGAATAATGTTTGACCGGATAATCACCGCCCTGCTGGGGATACTCATTTTTCAGCGAATTGAACGTGTGAGGATCCGTGGTAAATATTTCTTCATATTCACACTTTTCAATCGTTTCAATATTTTGTTCCGCCAAGACTTCATACAGTCCTTCTTCCCCGGCACGGCGCACGTCATTCCCGGCAGATTTTTCATTTTTTCCCATGATGCCAAAGTCCACACCGGCGGCCTGCAACACTTGTGCTACTTTTCGTGTGCTTTCCTGACAATTCTGATTAAAGCTGGCGAAGTCGCCCACATACCAAAGATATTTTACCGCTTCTTTGGTGGCATCTTTAATTTTGAAATCCAATGGTTTGGACCACTTGGAACGGCGGCGCGCCGACTCATTAAAAGAATTTCCCTGCTCATCCAGACTGCGTAAAACATCAGCTAATTCATCAGGCATCTTCCCATCAAACACCAGGTTCCGACGCAATTCCAGAATATCCATCATGGGCTCATTGCCTACCGGACAAACCTGAACACAGGCGTAACAGGTGGTGCAGGACCAGACCGCATCATCGGAAATGGCGTAATCCATCAACGCAGTATCAGTAGCCCCATTGAAAAGTGCATTCCCCTGTTCATTAATAAAATAGCGTTTATTGATTTCCAGAGCAGACGGACTCAATGGCGTACCGCTTTCGTGGGCCGGGCAGACTTCGTGGCAGCGGGTACACATGATACACGCCCAAGGGTCCAATACCTGTGGCCATGGCAAATCGGACAATGTTTTTGAACCGGGCGATGCTGTATTCGTTATTCCATCCATGGCACCACGATGTGTTTTACGACCTAAAGCAAGGTTAACCGGAGCCACAATGAGATGGATGTGTTTTGTTCTGGGAAAATAGGGAATGAATAACACAATAAGTCCCATGGCCAGCCACCAGGTCACATGGATGCCTGTTTCCAGAGCTGCAGGGGACCAGTTAGAGAAAAGTCCCGACATGATGCTTGCGGTGGGCAGCCATTTATCTGTATTACCATTATCCGCTAAATGTATGGCTGTGCCGAGCCACCTTGAACCCACATGGACCAGTATAAAAATCCCTACAATAAGCGAATCTTTTTTAAGTCCGCCTGCGCTCACACCCGGATGCAATTTTACATTTACATTGAATTCCATAACCTTGGGTTTCTGAACAAATCGCCGGTACAAAAAGAAAACCATCCCCACCAATACCAGTACGCTGAAAATATCAGCAAATAAATTAAATAAGTTTACCAGAATATTATCGCTCCCAAGTGTGGTCCAATCATCCACATATGCTTCCAAGACATCATTCACATTTACCAGCAGATAAAAACTGAAGGCATAGAAAATGAATGAATGAAATAGTGAAACAATGGGGCGCGCATTTTTAATGGACTTCTGTAAAAATACATCGAACAAAGCAGTAATAAAGCGTCCAATCAAATTGTCACTTCTGTCTGCATCCGCACCGGACCTTACTGTTTTGAAGATTCGATTGAAACCTTGAAACGCCAGGATACCACAAACGAGAACTAATAGGATAAAAGCTATTTTTTCATTAGGGCTTAACATTAAAATTAGTTTACAGCAAGAATGATTTCTGAAGGGAAGAACATTTGTTGGACATATTCCCTGACTTCGACTTTAAATCCATGCCGGGTGAGCATATCTGTCATTTGAACCCCGCGGCACCCGCCCAAAAAACGTGGTGATAAACGATAAACATTTTCGTAGAGACCCCCGCCAAAACTTTCACTTTTTGTCATATTTATCAATATCAGTTTCCCATCGCTTTTTAGAACGCGCTTGAATTCACCAATGATTTTGTCCATTTGATTAAAAGGAACCAAATCAAACATATAATTATTAACCAGCATATCTACGGAAGCATCTCCCACCTTTAAATCAAATGCAGAACCAATACTTAATGAATAATTCTCACTGTTTTGTTTGGCCAATCTTGTTTCTGCGCGTGACAGCATTCCTTCTGAAATATCAATTCCCACATTCTGTCCATGGGAATTTCTTTTTACTATTTCATTGAACATCAGGCCCGTCCCCACAGCCACTTCTAGGATAGATTGACCATCATGAATTTCTGCGAGTTCCAAAGCTCTATCTCGGGCTTTAGATTCGGTTAGAAAAGCCCAGAAATCATAAAACCAGGCTTTACCATCATAAAGTTTCCCAATTTCATCTTGTGGAACTTTAGCATCTAACATATGGGATTTATTTGAGCAACATTCTATGCCGCAGCATGCAAATGATAATTTCATTTATTTTATTCCAATTCTTCCACCAGTTCTTCCACAACATCAAACAAATCTTCCGTCATGCCGTAATGAGCCACATCAAAGATGGGGGCATTTTTATCGGAATTAATGGCAATGATTGTGGATGAACTTTTCATCCCTTCGATGTGTTCTGGTGCACCGGAAATCCCCAATGCAATATATACTTTCGGCTTCACTTTCATCCCGGATTTCCCCACCTGGTGGGCTTTGGGCATCCAGCCCGCGTCCACTAAGGGGCGCGAACATGCCAGGTCCGCATCCAATACTTCGGCTAATTCTTCTGCCAGTTCAATATCATCTTTACTTCCTATCCCGCGACCCACAGCCACAAGTATTTCACTCTGGGTTATATCCACATCTCCAGCTTCCGGTTCAATGAGTTGCTTAAACCGAACTTTTCCAGAACCGGATTCAACTGAAAAATCTTCTACGGTCGGCGAACCGGATATCCTGCCGGCATCAGCGTTAAAAGCGCCAGCCAAGACCATGGCTACGGCGGGGCCATCCACATTTGTCACTGCATTCATTTTCCCGCCATACATGGAACTGGTACAGGAAAAACCGCTACCGCTAGTATTTATATCAGCACAATAAGAAACGGTTGGCATATCCAATACAGTGGCTACGGAATTGGCAATATCCATTCCCATGGAAGTGGAACCAACCATAACCAAAGATGGTGATTTTGCGCTCACTACAGACTGTACCGCTGCTGCATAAGACTCGGGATTGAAATCATCGCTTCCGCCAACAGAAATAACAGCATCAGCAGCACCCAGTTCACCGGCTTTACCATTCATACCTCCAAAAGTGACTGCTGCGCATTGTCCGCTGGATGAGTCGGCCATTTCCTTGGCCCTGCCCAGCATTTCAAAAGTGATGTCCTGGAATTCACCTTTCAAATGTTCAGTGATTACAAGAATATCACCCATTAGAGTGCTCCCTTATCTTTTAATACATCCATCAATGCTTCAATATCGTCCAGCATTTCCGCGCCAACACCTTTTTCTGGCGGCGCCATACTGGCCACCGAACTTCCAGCGCCAGATCCCAGGTCACCCATGGATACTTCTTTGATAACTGCAGTTTCCTGAACTTGCTTAATTTTACTCACCGGTGTATAGCGCGGTGCCTGTTTTGCTGCCTGGATACCCAGCACTGCCGGCAGATCTACTTCAAATTCTCCCATCATACCGCCAGAGTATTCCTTGTGTACCACAGCGGTTCCATCAGAAACAGAAACGCCGGACACCACACTGACGCAAGGCACATGGAGATAACTGGCCAGGATGGGGGCCATTTGCCCGTCCCGGTCATCCACAGATTGCACACCGGTAAAAACAAGGTCATAGCTTTCCACTGCCAGCGCATTGGCAAATGCTTTCCCTAACTGGTGACTGTCTGCCGGATTTCCATCGGTGAGTTTCGTCGCTTTATCCACTCCTTTGGCAATTGCCGTAAAAAGCATTTTGTCCACATCTTCCCCATCCACTGCCATGGCAACCACTTCATCAGCCGCACCGCTCTCTTTTAGAAGAATCGCTTCTTCCAAAGCATGGTCATCGTATTCATTCAGTTTAAATTTAATTTCGTCTGTATTCAGCGCTTTCTCTGAACCATCCACTTCCAGGTCTTCCACAAGATCAGGCACCTTTTTTAAGAGTACAGCAATTTTCATTATTACTTCGTTTTATGTCTCAAGAAGGTTTTCGAATAAGGTACGATATTCTTTTGGAATCGGTATAGGCTTCATGGAATCCAACGAAATAATTACAGTCGTCACATCAGCTGTAAAACACAATTCACTATCGCGCTTTCGGCGAATTCGATACCCAAAAACCACCGAACTTTTCCCGATTTTTTTTATAGATAGTTTGATGATGGCAATATCACCATAAACCAGCGTTGCCTTAAAATCACTGTTGACGGCCACTGTGGGAAATCCCAATCGCTTTTTTGAAATTAAATCAGGGTAAGATATATGGGCGGCATCATCGAAGAAATCTTCGAAAGCAGCGTGACAGAGATGAAAATATTGCGGATAATATACAATCCCAGCCCCATCAACATCGTCAAACCTGATTTTCTTTATAACTGAATATGCCATTTTTTTTTATTTCCCCTTTATCTTGTTTTTTGGACATAAAAATGTCTCGTTTACTTATCTTCTTTTATTATGCGACAGCATCTCCGTTTCCCATACAATAATCCAATATTTCAATGATATCCATAACTTCCAGTTTACCCTCGTTGTTGGTTGACTTCACCGCATCTTCGAATCGTGACACTTCATAGGGACAACATACCGCCAGCACTTCAGCACTCACTTCCACCGCTTCTTTAACACGATTTTCCGATAAGCGCTCGGTCGTATGGTCTGCCATCAGGCTATCCAGCCACATACCTCCTCCTCCGCCGCCGCAGCAGTAACCTTGCTCCCTACAGCGATACATTTCTACAAATTCCATCCCCGGCACTGTATTTAGCAAAATTCGTGGCGCTTCATATTCGCCATTATGGCGGCCCAAATAACAGGGATCGTGGAAGGTCACTTTCTTGGGAAAAGGACGTTTCATAAGCTTTGAAATATCATCAATCTGTTCCGCTAAAAATTGCGTGTAGTGCTGAAGGTTGTATTCTTTTCCTGTGATTTCCGGATAAAATTTCTTGAAAGCATTAAAAGCATGGGGATCACTCACCACTAATTTGTTATGTTCGTATTTTTCAAATTGCACACCATTATGTTCAGCCAATTCTTCAAACAATCCTGTCTCGCCAACCAACCGCTGGGAATCACCATCACATTTTTCTCCTTTCCCCAGAATACCGAAATCAACATTCAAGCGATTTAATACTCTCACCATGGATTTCGCCGCATCGTTCCCTCTGCCATGGAATGAAAAATAATCTCCCACATACCAGAGTACGTCCACGGGCTGGGGATCGTCTTCTTTGGATAGATCCCGCACAGGTTCTTCAAATTTTCGCAACCAGCGTACTCGTTTTCTCGCCGATTCACCCATGGGATTGCCGTACTCAGCCACATTCTGCAGCATGTCCTGCAATTCACCGGGGACATTCCCCTTCAGCACAGCTTGTTCCCGCGCCGCGGGCATTATTTTCATCATATCCACTTCTTTGGGACAGACCCGCAGGCAATTGGAACAGGTCGTACACATCCACAAATCATCATGGGTAAACAGGTCCATACCTGTTTGCAGTTTCCTGAAAATTTTTCGCGGACCGTAACTGCCCACATTATCAATGGGACAAACCCCAATGCACTGGGCGCATTGGTAACACCAATTGATGGACGATGCGCCGGGAAGATCGCGGACTTTTTCCAGTCCGGTAATATCATAATCCAGAATTTCTCGTGGCTCGTACATTTTATTCCATTCCCCGGAAATGTCAATGCCATCGATAACTACATCATCTTTCTGTATCCATTTTTCGTATTTATGATCAGACATAATTAATTCAATTCCATTTTATAAACACCCAATACCCGCTGGGTAAGCTCTGACAACTCCGGTAAAATCCGGTTGAATTCCTGCGACAGTTTTACACGGAACACAGTGTACATGTAGACTGCATAAACGCAGGCAAGAAAAACATCCGTACCAAAGAGACCTTTTCCGGAACCAGAAAAACCAATACTGTGACCCACTGCATTGACCAATGCCATGGATTGACCTACCTTTGCATAAATTTCCCCATGGGACTGTCCGGCCAAATCCACCCCTTCCTGCACCACCAGCGGCAATGCGCCTGTTCTTGTTTGCGAATCCCAAATCCAGTTTGTCCATAACCAGTATTTTTTCGGATTTGAAAAATGCAACAATTCACTGGCAAAGTTCACCCGCATGGGTCCATCCAATTGCTCAATGGATTCAGTAAAAGTATTGAATCGCTTTTCCAACGAACCATCACCGTACAGCAGTTCCGCAATGGATGCGTGCAATGATTCAAACCCATTGGCTTTAATGATGCGGTTCGCTTTCCGTTTAATAGAAAAGATTGAACCTACTAACTGACGAAACTTATTTTCTGTCAGATTGGCTATATTGTCTTCAGAAAGGATATTGGAAAACTGTTGGGACTTCTTTTCCAGCTGCAGCCCGATATCTTCCAAGTCCTTGGAAGACGCCAGTTTTGTGGCTTCCTTCATGAATTCCAATGCGGCTTCCGAATCCACTACATCCTGGACATTGATGTCGTCGTAGAGCATTTAGGCTGGGTGCAAATCCGCTTTACGAACGAAGGCACATGCTTTCATCACCGCTGCACCGCCCATAGAAATGGAATCTTCCAAATCTGCAGGTCCAGTCGCAGCGCCTGCAACAAACACACCCGGAACACTGGTTTCAACGGTGTTCAAGGCACCACCAGTGGTTTCAATAAAACCGTGAGATTCCAGGGGAAGATTGAAAGTGCTGGCCATTTGGGTTGTTCCTTCGCTAGGCTCCATTCCCACCGAAAGAATGATTACATCCATGG
>Ga0208409_1000948_pt1 | contig 12238 bp, 10 predicted proteins | sample ETNtaG_29_FD_185784 | JGI IMG/M metagenome (GOLD analysis project Ga0208409, IMG submission 185784) | Marine microbial and viral communities from oxygen minimum zone, Eastern Pacific Ocean - ETNP201406SV201 (SPAdes) (version 2) | ecosystem: Environmental > Aquatic > Marine > Oceanic ...
AACTGTATCACTGTCAGAGGAATCAGGGTTTGTGCCCGTTACACCTGTTCTGTTATGACCTGAGAAAGTTGCCGAAGCAGCTTCCGCAACGCCAGCAGCGCCCATAGTTGAGGCAAGAGCACTTGCTAGTAATAGTTCTTTTTTCATAATTACTCCTTTTGAGTTAATGAATATTCATTAATAGTGAAGAAAATATTTCTTCACTTAAAGACAGATATACAATAAATTTTTTTTCTCGACAATTTCAGATAAAAAATATATTTTTTTTTAAAAATGTTGTAAATTTACAACAAAATATTATTAAGAAAATGGGCTTTCAACATCAACAATACAACCAAATTCTATCATTTATAAATAAAAATTGCAGAAAATCAATAAATACACCCAAAATTATCGCTATATCAAAAAATCACCCGATATCAAGCGTAAGAGAAGCCATTGATAGCGGTGTTAGGATCTTTGGTGAAAATAAAGTTCAAGAAGCGCTTTCAAAATTCAGTGATTTAAAGAAACAGCACAATTCAATTGAATTGCACTTAACGGGCCCTTTACAGACAAACAAGGTAAAATCAGCATTATCTATATTTGATATATTTCAAACACTGGATAGGGAAAAATTAGCGATTGAATTTAATAAGCGTATGGTAAGGAACTCAGATAAGAAATTTTTCATTCAAGTGAACACAGGAAACGAAAAACAAAAAACAGGCGTACACTTAGCATCTTCGTCTGATTTCATAGATTTCTGTCAGCAAGATTTAAACTTGTCAATTATTGGATTAATGTGCATGCCGCCAATAAATGATGATCCCACGAAACATTTTACCATTCTGAAAAATTTAGCTGAGAAAAAAAACTTACAGTTCTTAAGTATGGGTATGAGCGCAGATTATAAAAAAGCCTTAATCCTCGGAGCCACTCATATAAGAATCGGAACTTTGTTGTTCGGAAGCAGATAGATTATGAAAATTGATGTAGCAATTATGAATGACAACCAAGAATCAGAGATCTGCAGATTTATCAGCGCTATAAATGAATTCAATATTTTTTTAAAACCGATTGAAGATATTGACAATAAAACAAACGGACTTACAATCATTATTGTTAACAAAAAAGAAGATGAAAAACAAATTAAGGATTTAAAAAAATTACTAGCACGCGTACGTACTAACTTTATTTTTTTAATTCCATCTTCATTAAAATCAATATCAAAAGCAACCAATAATAAGATTGTTTATTTTCCAATAAACATAATTGATTTTGAAAAAGAAATTTCAAAACACACAAACAATATGACCATAAAGTTTGGTTGCTTCAGTTTGACCAACCAAAATCTTTTATTTGAGAATAACAATCAGTACATATATTTAACAGAACCAGAGGCACATATAATTAAACTACTTTTTTTGAATAAATTAGTTAAAAAAAGTCAAATTAAAAGTGAGGTTTTAAAATTAAGCGCTGCCGTTGAAAGCAAATCTCTTGAAACTCACTTGTATCGTTTAAGAAAAAAATTATCAACATTAAGTCCTAATATTTCGATTAGATCTGATGATAAAAATAATTTAGTAATTACTGAGACTAATTGAATAAGGGGTTGGCGAGACTAAACATTTTATCATCCAGAGCAGGGTTGTAGTTCGCATTTACAATGGCAAAACTCGTGAGACCCTCTGAGTTGTTAATTTCAATTTTTCTAAGCTTTATTGGTGATTTTTCAAAAATAATTTTAATATTATTGATCTCGTCTTTGATTTTTATTTTTTTAATAAAATTAAAAGAATTATTTTCATCATTAAACTTAATATCTTCTAAAAATTTTTTATCATAAAAAAAATCAAAAAAAATTTTTGCCACAGTGTTTTTGGGATTGAAATATTCCACTTCTTTTAAATCAAGATTATAATACATAGCTTTATTATCTTTTATAACAAAGACCATTTGTGTTGGCGCGCTATACTCTATTCTCAATCTGTTTTTTTTTAAAAAAAATTCACCTTCTTGAAGAGCACCATCACTATATTGAATAAAACTTGAAGAAAACTCTTTATTATTGGATAAATATTTTAATATTTTTAACCTATAGTTTTTGTCATTCTCATCTGCTTCGGCTAAAAAACAAGTTAAGATTAGTAAAAAAAAAATTATATGTGAGTGATTTATCTTTTTATTTTTTAAGAACACTTCTTTTTCCTGCTTGGCTTGCTTCTGATATAATTCCTTCCTCTTCCATTTGTTCAACCATTCTTGCCGCTCTGTTATATCCTATTTGCAGATAGCGCTGAATAAAACTAGTAGATACTTTTTGTTGATTAACAACGATCGATACAGCTTTGGAATAAAGCTCATCAGTATTTTTTGACTGCAAATCAAAACCCAAATCATTTTTTAAATCAGAGATTGATTCATTGGTAATATCCAGTTGTGTTCCATTAGCTGACTGGGACTTTATATACTCAACAACACTCTCAATTTCATTCTCAGATATATATCCACCATGCAAACGTACTAAATTTGCTCCATTTTCTAAAAACAACATATCACCGCTTCCCAATAATTGTTCCGCCCCCATTTCATTCAATATAGTCCTGCTATCAAATCTGCTAGCAACCCTAAAACTAATCCTGCTTGGAAAATTTGCTTTTATTGTTCCCGTAATTACATCAACACTTGGTCTTTGTGTGGCTGCGATAAGGTGGATGCCAGAAGCTCTTGCCATTTGAGCCAGCCTTTGAATCAGGTTTTCAACTTCTTTTCCCGCAACCATCATTAAATCTGCCATTTCATCAACCACAACCACAATTAACGGCATTTTTTCTAAAGGGATTTCTCTTTTTTCTATAATGGGTTTTTTAGTTTCACTGTCTACGCCAGTTTGAACTTCTCGATATAATTTTCTTCCCTTGGTTAAGGTTGATTTAATTTTATAGTTAAAAGATTGAATATTTTTTACATTTGTAGAAGTCATTAAACGATATCGATTTTCCATTTCCCTAACAACCCACTTTAATGCAAAAACCGCTTTTCGGGGATCTGTCACAACAGGAGATAAAAGATGAGGAATGTTTTCATAGATACTTAATTCAAGCATCTTTGGATCAATTAATATTAATTTGCACTCACTAGGTTTAAATTTATATAAAAGACTCATAATCATAGCATTGATTCCTACGGACTTTCCAGATCCTGTGGTTCCAGCAATTAGCAAATGAGGCATTCTTTCTAGATCTGTATACTTTTTTTCACCTGAGATGTTTTTTCCTAATGCTAGAGTTAATTTTTTACCCGAGTCCATAAAATCACTATCTTTTATTAAGTCCCCCAAAAAGACATCCCGTCTTGTTATGTTTGGTATTTCAATACCAATAGTGCTTTTGCCAGGCTGGGACGATATTCTGGTAGACACTGACGACATCGCCCTTGCAATATCTGCCGACAAACCCACAACCTTACTTGTTTTTATACCTGGGGCAGGAACGAACTCAAACAATGTGACTACAGGTCCTGATCTAAAACTACTAATATCTCCTTCAACGCCATACTCTTTTAAAATTATCTCAAGTTTTTTTGAATATTCTATATTTGTTTTCTCAGCCTCCTTGTAATTAAGTTTCTTTTCATTGGTTGTTTTTAATAAAGTTATGGGCGGTAATGCATATTTATTATCAAACTTTATTTGGGAGCTTTTGTATATCTCTTGGCTGCCCTCATCTGGAAAATTTTGTTTTTCTATTGTAGGTTCTGTCCTTAATTTTTTTATTTTTTTTGCAACAAAACTATCTCCCATTCTCTTTTCTTGTGGCAATGAAGGTATAGGAATTTTAATAAATTTAAATAGTTTGAAAAAATAGCTTACAAGATTTAATATTTTTTTACTAAGAGAAAAAACAAAAACAACCCTAAAAGTTAATCCATAAGAAATAAATAACACGGACAATAAAAAAATGAAACCAGGCATTGCCCATTTGAAAAAAATATTGTTTTGAAAATTTAAGAAAAAATTTTTTGTTAAATCAAAAAAAAATTTACCTATTAAGCCTGCATCAATATTGGCAAGCGCAAGTGACAAATTTAAAATACAGACACCTATTAATAAAGAAACAATATGAACAAAAAAATTTTTGTATTTAATTCCAAAAATTGATTTTATGCCAATGATGAGAAAAAAAATCGGAATCAAATATGAAGAGTAATGCAAAGTTGCTAAGAAAAAACCAGAAATGCGCGCCCCGTATGTTCCCAAATAGTTTAGAGTTATTAATGATGAAGTAAGATTTCCAAATGTAGCATCACTTTCATTGAAGCTTATAAGACTCAAAAATAAAAAAATAGCAATTATTAGAGAAATAAGGCCAAATACCCTAGATATAATAAATGATTTAAGACTATCTGATTTAAACATATATATTCTTTGTAATACTATTAGATTTATATATTTCGAAGAAAATTATTAATGAAAAAATATCTGATGCAATAATTATATGAGCCGAATTAACAGGATTGTACACAATTTAAACAAACATAATGCTAGAAAATTTTTTTCTATAATGTTTAGTGTGTTCATTGCTATCACCCAAAGCTTCGAAATATTTTATCAAAGTTTTTTTAATTTTATCCTTATCCTTATGACTTTTGTATAGTTCTAAAAGTAACTCAAGTGCATTTTTAGTCATTTGATTAACAAAATATTTTTCACTCAAAATTAACGCATTATCCAAATTTTTTGGATTTTTCTCATAAATATTTTTAATTTCGTTTAGTGAAGGCCCCTTACTACTATTTTCCTTAATTTGGAGGTTTGCGATTACTGATTTAATTTTATGTGTGTCTAATATTTCTTTACTAAGGGCCGATATAAAATCATTTGTTTCTTGAAATTTTGATGATTCAATCATACAATTTAAATACAGGCTAATTGCAATTATATCTTTGGAATTTTCACTAATAAACTCCTCTAATAAAGACTCAGCCTGTGTTAATTGTTTGTTAGAAATTAATTCCTTGATCCCATCATAAAAAGCGGAATTGTCTTTTTTAATGCTTTCACCTAATACTTTTTCAATAAATTCAATAATTTTTTTCTGAGGCAGGACGCCCTGAAATGCATCAGCTAATTGTTTATTTTTAAATGCGTATACGGCGGGGATAGATTGTATTCTTAATTGTGCAGCTATTTTTTGATTTTCATCAATATTAATTTTTGCCAAATATACCCTTCCCTCACAATCATTAATTATATTTTCTAAAATCGGACTTAATTGTTTACATGGCCCGCACCATGGAGCCCAAAAATCTACAAGTATAACTCTATTTATTGATGCCTCTATAATTTTTTGTTGAAAAGAATGTTCATCAATATCAAATATATAGTCATTTTTATTGTCCAATGTATTTGTTTTATTCATTTTCAATTGTGTAATTATCAAAATTAATAATATTAACAAGTTTGTTATTTTTTTTCATAAATAGAAGAAAATCTTTGATATCAAGAGAAATAGTTGATGTATTAACAAGGGGGTGAAAGTTAACTTTTTTGTGATATAAAATTTTTTTATCTAAAAAAAACTTAATCTCGTTATTCTGATCATTAATTAGACCAAAGGGCGTTACCGAACCAGGCTTAACTCCCAATATATTTTTTAAATATAAATCTTTTGCAAATGAGATATTTCCTAAGTTGAGTTCTTTATTTAGTTGTTTTAAATCAACAATGGTTGATTCCTGACATGAAAATAAAAAGAATTTATTTTTTTTATTTTTTAAAAAAAGATTTTTTGTATGAATCCCTTCTATTCTACCTCTTAATTTTTTTGATTCTTTAACTGTGTGCAGAGGCGGATGCTCATAAATATTATATCTAATGTTAAGCTTTGATAGCATTGTTAGAAGATCTAATTTATTCATTTTTTAAATCTATTTTAAGGTTTTTTAATTTAAAACCTTAATAATCAAAATAATTCATAATTTTGATTCTCAAGTATATAAAAGATATCATTAATTGTATAAAGAATAAAAAAATATATTTTAACTATGAAAAAAATATTTGATTTAGCGTTTCATCATTATCAAAATGGAAACTTAAATCAAGCAGAAATTTTATTTAAAAAAGTATTGAAATCAATACCAAAACACTTTTCTTCGATTTTCTTATTAGGAACTTTATCAGCGCAAGACAAAAAATTTCAAACTGCAAAAAAATTATTAGAACAAGCAATTGAAATTAATCCAAATTATGCTGAGGCGCACAACAACCTGGGAAATGTTTTTCAAGAATTAGGCAGGCATAAAGAAGCAATAGTTTCCTATCAAAGTGCTATAAACATTAATCCTAATATTTTAACTGCGTATCATAGTTTAGCAAATTCTTTTCGCATTTTAGGCAAGTATCAGGAAGCAATAACTTTCTATCAAAAAGTAATTGAAAAGGACCCCAATTATATAGAGGCGCACAACAACCTGGGAAATGTTTTTCAGGCATTATACAAGTACCGAGAAGCGATATTTTGTTATCAAAAAGCAATTCAGATAAATTCTGATTATTTTAAAGCATACTTTAATCTTGGAATAGTTTTCAACAAAATTAACAAACATCAAGAGGCAATTAAATGTTTTAAACAAGTAATTCAAAAAGAACCAAAAAATCTTAGCTCACACTGGTTATCAGTGAATACTTTTCCTGTTATTTATAAAAACTTTGAAGAAATTTGTCTTTATACGAAGAGCTTTGAAAAAAATATGTGCAAAATAAATCAATTATTAGATGAAAATATAAACTACTCAAAAGAACAAGTAATTGAAGCTTTAGAATCAACAACAAACTTTCATCTACACTATCAAGGAAAAAATGTATTAAGATTACAAAAAAAATACGCAAAATTGATTGAAAGATTAACCAAGCATATTTACCCACAATTTCACAAGAGAAGAAAAAAAAACAGAGCATCAAAATATATTAAAATTGGTTTTATTTCTGCCTTTTTTAGAAATCATTCTGTGTCTAAATCAAGAAAAAATTGGATTCTTAAACTAGATCAAAAAAAGTTTAAAACTTATATTTATTATACTGAAAATAGTTTTGATCAAATTACGGATTTAATTAAAAACCATGTTGATTATTTTGTAAATAATACTGACATTGATCAGTTAGTTAATCAAATATATGAGGATAGTTTGGATGTTCTTTTTTATTTAGATATTGGTATGAATCCTATGATGCAGATTTTAGCTTCACTACGACTGGCCCCCGTTCAATGTAATACCTGGGGGCATCCAGTTACTTCAGGTCTAAAAAATATTGATTATTTTTTTTCTAGTCAATTAATGGAAAAAAAGTGTTCTCAAAAACATTACTCGGAAAAATTAATTAATTTACCTGGTATAGGGATAGATTATAACCATGCTGTTTTAAACAACATTAAAAAACCAAATGTTTTAAATAAATATAATAAAACTGTTTTTATAAATCTCCAAAGTTTATTTAAACTGCTTCCTCAAGATGATCACATCTATTTAGAAATATTTAAAAAACTACCTAACAGTTGTTTCTGGTTTCTTCAAGGAAGAGATGATTCAATCACTTCTGCTTTTAAAGAAAGAATTTCTAAATTTTTTCAAAAGAAAGGCATATCTTTCGAAAAACATTCTTATTTTCATCCAAGATGCGAACAGAATGAATTTTTTGGACTCATTGAACAATCAGACATAGTTTTAGATAGCATTCATTGGTCAGGATGTAATTCTTCCTTAGAGGCAATAAGTTTAAATAAACCAATAGTTACTTTACCTAGTGCATTTATGAGGGGAAGACATACTTATAGTTTTTTAAAAGTATTAAATATCAAAGAAACTATTGCAAATACTAAGAAAGAATACGTAAGAATTGCGGTTAAATTAGCCATTGATAATAATTTCAAAAATTCTGTAATTAATAAAATAAAGAAAAATAAAAATAAATTATTTAATGATGAGGAATCAACTAGATTTCTTGAAGGGTTTTTTAAAAAAACAATTTGAAAATATAATATACCTAATTGTAGTTAAAAAAATTCAGGAATAATAAGCTTTTAATTATTGAATAATAAATCAAAAATTTCTTTTCCATGTTTTTGGGGATTATCAATCTTTTCAAAGCTTTTTAATAATGTGGATAACAAAAATTCTCTCTCATCATCGTGTTTCAAGTAAAAGTTTATAAGACTGTAAAGTTGCTCTAGGTTTTCAAAAACAAATGATTCTTTGTTTTCAAAATTGTCAGAAATTTGATAATTTAGTATTCCACTATCAATTAAAAAAAAAGCTTTTAAATATAATACCTCATAAAATCGATAAGTCATATTATTTTGATTACCACTTAAAACTAAATTTATTTTAGCTTGCCTTGTAGCATTTATGTATTCATTCGGACTCAAACTATGTTTGTGGGCTTCTTGTTTGGTATAGCAATTAACATTGATATTATTTATGTATTTTAAATTTTTTACAAAGCTTGAAACTTTAGTTCTTGTTGTATTTGTGCCATAATTTCTTCCGCTATAAAAGATATTAAATTTACAATCTTTGTTTGTTTTGATTATGGGAAAATGATTGTTTTTTAAATCATAGGGTATATTTAAAATACCTAATCCGTGAAAAGTAATATGAATTTTTTTTTCCAATTGATGAGGTAATTCATATTTTCCAATATCTTTCAATAAGTTAGGTATAAAATAATAATCAACATTTAAACTTCTCTCAAAATCAATTACGTCTTGTGGCACGATCAAACGATCGTAACCTAAATAAATTGAAACATTTGATTTAATTTTATTTTTAAAAACATTTGTTAGAACTTCTAATGGATAAGTCATTCTTATCTTAGCATCAATAAAAGCGTAATTATAATCATAAGTGAAATCGTTTTTTAAAATATCTTCAACAGTTAGCATTTCAACTTTAGCAAAAGTCTTTAAGGAAAGTAAAAAAAAACCAAAATCTAAGTTACATAAATTATTTTCAAAAAAATTTCTATTTTTTAAATAATTTTTTTCTCTACAGATGTATAGAATCTTCATTGATTTTTTTTAATTAAAGAGGTTTGGCAAAAACATTCATAACATTTTTTATATTTAAATCATTTAAATTAATATTATTTTGCATATTTGAAATATCAAAAAGTTTGTAATTAAATTTATAAAAAATTTCCTGGATCTTAAGTTTGTTCTCATTTCTAACTTCTATAATAATTTTTGGTTTATAAGTTTTAATTAAGTTTTGTGCTCCCAATAAAACATTTAAATCTTCGCCCTCAGTATCAATTTTTATTCCCCTAACTTTTTTATTACTATTATAAAAATTTAACGAGTCTAATTTAATAGTTTTAATGGGAGTGCCCTCATTATCAATTTTACCACCTTTAGATAAATATGAATGCTCAGTATCAATTTTAAATTTTGATTGTCCATCAAAATTAGAAACAGCTACCAGTTCAACCTCAGTACTTTTTTGTATTCTATTTAACCTTAAATTAGTTATGAGTCTGGCCATATTTAAATAAAAAGGTTCTATAGCAATGACATTATTTAATGGATTAGATCTTATAGAAGTTATTGTGTAAAGACCTGTATGAGCGCCAACATCAACATAAATCCCTTCTTCTTTAGATATTTCATACCAAAGATCTAAACTTTTTAAATCGTGCGAACCACGCCAAAAATATTTCATTGCTGAAGAATCATCATTAAGAATATTTAAAATTAAAAAAGATGTTTCAGTAATTTTAAATTCAATCACGCCATTATAAGGTGGCAGTTTATTTAACTCTGCTAAACTCATATTTCTATAATTAAGATTGATATTTTCTTTTTTAAATTTAATTGCTTCTTCAGACATATTGATTATTATATATTAATTGGTTTTTCTGAAAATGAAAGATGTCTTAGGAACATTTTGAAAGTAATCAGAGAAATTTATAAAATGTATTTATCGATTCAAGATCTAAAACATAACTTCGATCTCGCATTGAAGCATCATCAACAAGGCAATTTCAAAGAAGCAGAAAAGCTCTATAATAAGATATTAAAAAATTTTCCTGATCACTTTCAAACAATTTTTCATTTGGGTACATTGTTTGCACAGATCAAAAAATATAAGGCTGCGATTATTTCGCTTAAAAAAGCAATTCAAATAAACCCAGGTTATCTTAATACTTATAATAATTTGGGAAATGTTTATAGAGAAATAGGATCAAACCAAGAAGCAATATCTTGTTATCAAAAAATTATAAAAACTGATTCAAATTATATAGCATATATAAATATCGGAGGTGTTTTTAAAGATTTAGGTAAACATTCTGAGGCAATAAAAATGTTTCAAAAAGCAAATGAAATAAATCCTAATCACCTCTCTGCTTATTGGTTATCATTAAATACTTTCCCAGTGATTTATAAAAACATTAAAGAACTAGGAATTTATAGAAATAGATTTATAGAAAATATTAACAAACTTCACCAACTTATACTAAAAAATAAAAATCACACAAAAAATGAAATACTTGAAGCGCTCCAGACTTCAACTAATTTTTATCTCCATTATCAAGGAAAAGATGATTTGGTTTTACAAACTCAATATGCAAAATTTATAGAAAAATTAACAAAAAAAATATATCCGCAATTTCATCGTAAAAAAATTAAAAAAAAATTATCTAAAAAAATTAAAATTGGATTTATATCATCAAGCTTTAAAAATCATACTGTTGGCCATCTATTTAAGAATTGGATATTTAAAATAAACCGAAATTTTTTCAGTACTTTTGTTTATTTTGTAGGAAATAAATTAGATCAAACAACAGATAAAATTAAAAAAAATTCTGACTGTTTTTTTAATCATACACATATTGATGTATTAATAAATCAAATATCCAAGGATAAATTAAACGTTCTTATATACATAGATATTGGAATGGAACCTGCTATACAAGTTTTAACTTCTTTAAGATTGGCCGATATACAATGTACCACATGGGGTCATCCTGTTAGTTCTGGATTTAAACATATTGATTATTTTTTTTCTAGTGAGTTAATGGAAAAAAATGATTCTCAAAAAAACTATTCAGAAAAATTGATTAAGTTACCTAATCTAGCAATAGATTTCGACTTACCTAATTTATCTACAACACAAACATCAAAAAACATAAAAAAAACAAATAAAATTATTTTTTTAAACCTTCAGAGTCTATTTAAACTTTTACCTAGTCATGATCATATATATTTTGATATTATTAAAAAAATTAATAACTGTCAGTTTTGGTTTGTAGAAGATTTAAAAAAAAGCATTACTACTTTATTCAAAAATAGAATAGCTAAATTCTGTCGTTATTATGATCTATCATTTGATAAATATTTTTTATTTCACCAAAAAATGAAACAGCCTGATTTTTTTAATTTAATAAAACAATCCGATGTAATCTTGGATAGTTTAGAGTGGTCTGGAGGAAAAACTTCATTAGATGCAATTGCTCTTCATAAACCTATGGTTACATTGCCTGGAAAGCTTATGAGGGGAAGACATACATACGGTATTTTAAAACTTCTTAACCTTGAACAAACGATTGCATCCTCAAAAAAAGAATATGTTAAAATTGCAATTAAACTAGCTACAGATAAAAATTTTAGAAATATGATTAGTAATAAAATAAAAATAAATAAAAACCGAATATATAATGATGAAACTCCTATTAGGTTTCTTGAGCAATTTTTTAAAAATGAATTTAAAATATGATTTGTAACCATTATCTTTTTCATAAATTGTAACATCTATAATTCTTTTTTTCTCCACTTGGTTTGCTTGTATCCCAATCTATGTTTATTTTTTTATTGAATTCGCTGGCTCATTTTAATTCTTCTGAAGTAGTTTCCTTTGCTATTAATTCTAAAACTTCATTTGTAATTCTCTGAATTAATTCATTTGGAATATTAAAATTTTTATAATATATCGTAAATGCTAACTCAGAGGTAAAATTATCTAGATGAAATTGATTAACTTCATTTATTTCTTTTTGTGAAAGATCATCAGAAATTTTTCCATCTAATTGAGGAAGATTTTGACTGAAATAATCTTTATCAAATTTTTCATTAGAGAGACGAAAAAAAATATTGCCATATTTTGCTTTGGTGTAACATTGTCTATCAAGTTCTTTTGAAGATGGCCAATTAATCTCTTTTTCTTCTAATAAATTACAACTTACACTTTTACCTTCATTGTT
>Ga0208409_1000950_pt1 | contig 12217 bp, 8 predicted proteins | sample ETNtaG_29_FD_185784 | JGI IMG/M metagenome (GOLD analysis project Ga0208409, IMG submission 185784) | Marine microbial and viral communities from oxygen minimum zone, Eastern Pacific Ocean - ETNP201406SV201 (SPAdes) (version 2) | ecosystem: Environmental > Aquatic > Marine > Oceanic ...
ATAGATAAGAACGCTCTCTGAAATCTCCAACAGTTTTTGTAGTGGGCACTATTTCTACCAGCCATAGGAGAACTAGAATTATCAGACAGCCTCGGAGAAGGCCAAAGAGAAATCCTACCGCGTTGTTGGCCAAATCAACTCCCTTATCAAGGATTGTATCTTGAATCCATCGAGTGAAATAGCGAATCATGAATAGGCAGATGAGCAGGATGATAAGAAAACTGATGACTCTCAGAAACACATCATCTGCGGCAAGAAAGTCCTTGAGCCAGGCAGTGAGAACTCCATAAAATCTAACTGAAATAAGTGTAGCGATAATGAGTTCAACAAATCTGGCTACTTCTTCAAGAAATCCTCGTCTGTAACCCACATATCCTGATACGAGCAAAACCGGAATGCTGAGCCAATCGAAAGGGTGACTCACGATGAGAGGTGTTCACGAACCAGCTGCTGAGCAATTTTACCTTCACCCCGCCCGGCGATCTTTTTCATGACCTGTCCCATCACTTTACCCATTTCTTCCATAGAAGCGGCACCCATATCCTCAATCACGGCTACTATAATCTTACGCATATCATCTTCGTTCAACTGTGAGGGAAGATATTCTTCAATGATCTTCAACTCTATCTCTTCTTGCCGAACAAGGTCTTCTCTACCTCCTTTGAGGTATTGTTCGATCGCTTCTCGCCTCTGCTTGGCGGCAGTCTGTAGTACTTTTAGTGACTCAGCATCAGTAAGATCTTCTCCGGTGGCAATGGATTTCTCTTTCAACTTGGAAAGTAGTAGTCGAAGCGTACGGACTCTGTCCTTGGCTCCTTGCTTAAGGGCGGTCTGCATAGCATTTCGAATATCAATGTTTAATGGCATTCTTTTACCTTGGGAATTAACAGATCAAATTACATTTGACTCTGAGGGAAATCAAGCCGTTTTGGATGAAAGATTAAGTATTAAAAGGGGGGAGGCCGGTGCCCAAAATCTACCGAATGACCTTTTCGGCACTACGAGAATATCAGATTAACAGGGTACCTATTTTCAACTCTCGGCTATTATTGCCGGGTAGGATTAGAGGGTGTTATCATGTATAAACACAAAAAAACAGTTATTTCAACCCAAGTTCTTCCATAATCTTATGCTTTTCAGTTATTCTTTCGGCTAGTTCTTCCAGTGATTCTCGTGAGAGCATGTCATTTATTTCATCCCGGATGGGACCCCAGCGATGATGCAAGGGGCACGGCTGTTCCTCAGTGCATACGTCCAGTCCAAAAATACATGGGTTTTCTGCCGGAGGTGGTCCATCAATGGCATGAATAATCTCAGGGAGATAGATCTCGCTTGCAGGTCTTGCTAATTTTACACCGCCTTTCCTTCCCCTTACTGTTTTCAGTAAGTGGTGATTGCTGAGAATCTGCGTGATTTTGGCGAGAAACTGTTTTGGAATATTGTAGCTTTCGGCGATTTTCGCGATCATGACGTATCCAGGATCATTCTTAGAAGTTAGATAAACCATCGCCTGTATAGCATACTCTGCTGATTTTGAAAATATCATTTAAGAGACCCTTATATCACTATTTATCAATTTAGCCGATTAGCGTTGATGTGTCAAGAAATATCTGTTTATATAAAGTCGCTTCTCCACCTAAAATAATTACATTATCACTCTAGCAAGAGATGCCACGAAAGGTGACACGGAATTGGAGCAAACTATTTGGCTACTTCTTCAAGAAATCGCATTTCATCTTCGATCATTTGTGAAAGGATCTTATCTTGATCTATTTATCAGCTGACTTTACACGAAACTTACCTTTAATCTCCTCTCCCAATCCCAAGATCATTTCATCTCCGGATTCAAGCGGTCCCACGCCGCTGGGCGTTCCCGTGTAGATGAGGTCGCCGGCTGTGAGGGGAAGTCGAGCAGAGAGATAAGCGATGAGGGCAGGGATGTCAAATACCATCTGATCCATGTTCCCCCGCTGGACTTCCATATCGTTAATGGTGAGCCAGAAATCTCGGCTCCAGACGTTCAGGTCAAGTGGATCAAACTGAGTGATGACCGCCGACCCAGGGAACGACTTGGCGAGGAACCACGGCAGCCGCCCTTCCTTGAACTTGTGCTGTAGAGGACGATCAGTGAGATCGAGGCCCAAACAGAGACCATCTACGTGAGTCCACGCATCATCCACTTGAATATTATTGCCACCCTTACCAATGGAAGTCACAATTTCTAATTCGTGGTGAATCTCCCGTCCACGGGGAAGAGTGATAACGGAATCATCCGAAAGGGAAGCGGACGACTTCTGGAAGAAGATGGGTTCTTTCAAAACTTTATTGCCCATTTCCTGAGCGTGAGCAGCGTAGTTGCGGCCTACAGCGTAGATGTTGGTTATTTTCATGTCTTCCTCTCTTTCTTTCTCGCTGCCGGGAATAGAATGTTGTTTAGTATCAGCCGGTAGCCCGGTGAATTCCGGTGGAGAGATAGATCAGTTGGAGGGTCGCCCACGAAGTGCTGGTAGTCCTCGGGATCGTGACCACCGAGGAAAGTGTAAGTTCCTTTACCGAAATTACCGTGGATGTATTTTACTTGCTGTCCATCTTCCACTTCACCCATGATCACAACGTGCTTCTTGATCAGATCACGCCGAAAACCGGTGGTCTGTCCCATGAAACCTGAGACTACTCCCACATGATCCTGTGTGAGCATGGTTGGAACCGGATCGTACTTGGCGGAGAATTCGAAAAGAGTAAAGTAATCAGCTTCAGCACCTTTCAAAACGGGATTATTACTGGGTGGATAATCTATATTTGAGAATTCATACACAAAGGGATCAGTGAGAAGAGTAAAGCTTTCAAAAACTAGGGAATTCTCATAGTTGAGAAGCTGCTGGGCATTAGGTTCTGCGGGCGAACTGTCGAATACGCTCTCCACGATGTCCACACCTTTTGCCGCAAGAGCGATATCCCATGAATCTGTGGCGGAGCACATGGCGAAAAGAAATCCGCCGGTGCCAACGTAATCTCTGATTTTCCAAGCGACCGCTTTCTTCTCTTCTGAGACGTTAGAGAACCCCAAACGGTACGCCATTGCTTCGGACTCAGCCTGTTGAAGTTTGTACCATGGAGCGTTGTGGTAGTTGCGGTAGAACTTACCGTACTGCCCGGTGAAGTCTTCGTGATGGAGATGGAGCCAGTCATATTTCTCCAGCTTCCCCAACAAGACATCCTCATCCCAAAGCGTCTCATATTTCACCTCAGCGTAAGTGAGAGCCATTGTCACCGCATCGTCCCACGGCTGTTTATTCGGTGGCGTATAGATGGCGATTTTCGGCGTCTTTTCCAATAGTATGACTTCCATGTTATTCAAGTCAATTTCACCGTAAATATTCACTGCGTCGCCGTCGGAAATAATCTGAACCGTCACCCCTCGGATTCGGCACTCTTGTTCAATATTAGAATAATTGTCAATCATGAACGAACCGCCGCGATAGTTCAGCAGCCACTCCACGTTCACATCTTGGGTCAGCACCCAATAAGCTATACCGTAGGCTTTCAGGTGATCTTTCTGTGATAAATCCATTGGGATCAGAATCTTATTTGCCGGCAACAGTTGCGCAGCCAGAAAAACCGTCAGTATGACTTTCTTCAATTGAGTTCCTGTTCTTTTGTCAGTTCACGGATTCTGTATCGAACCGGCTCGGCGAGGAGACTGTTCTCATATTCATTCAAGACGGTAAGATACCACGTTAGGGCGTTTTCACTATCCGCCAGCTCAAGATCGTAGATTTCTGCGATTCTTGTTGAGGCCCTGTCGCCCCAATCGCCGGTTGACAGTTCACTGAAGGCTGTGATGGCACCTTCATAGCGTCCTAACTGTTGATCAATCTCCGCCGCTCGGAAGAGACATTCGTGGGCGATAGGTACATCCGGATATTGTTCCGCAGCTTGTCGAAAAAGTGCCTGTGCCTCCGTTTTTTTCGCCTGCCGGAGAAGCAGTTCAGCCGAGATGTAATATCGAAAAGCTTCCTTACCTTCTTCATTTGTGCTACTAAAATGTTCATCCACAAATCCTTTTAGTTCCAGCACATCATTAAAGGCATCATCCTTTACAGTCAGATCATTCACGAGTTCTGTCAGATTGTATTCAGCAGAATCTATGGCACCGCTTAGCAGCAGCACGTAGCACCTTTTCACCTTCAAATCATCCTGTTGTCGATCGGGAAGTGAAGCGATCTTGTCGTTCAAGATATTCAAAGCGGATTCCGGATCACCTTTGGCGATAAGGACATCAGCGAGGCGGGATGTTGCCGCCAAGTTTAATGCTCGGTTGTCCGTTCCTGTTTCGGCAGCTCTGAAAGAGGTAAGAGCGCCGTCGAAATCTCGGGTGATACGATATTTGATTTCACCTAAGCGGAAATGCGCTTGAGGTGAGAAAGTGGTAGCAGGAAGAGTGGTGAGAATAGAGTCGTAGAGAGCAAAAGTCTCCTGAAGAGATTCTGTAACAATGGAGCTTCGGCTCACAAAGGGATTTCTGAAAAACTGGTTATCGGGGAAATAATCCGCCAATGATCGCACATTTTCCGTTGGCGCAATTTGAAGCTCTGATGTCATCGCCAGTCCATAGAGTGCTTCTCCCATGATTTTCCGCTGCCGGAGAGTCAGTCTCTGACTAACGTCGTGAGGTAGAGAGCGGAGAACGGTAATGTAAGCATCGGATGCCAGCGACAATTCAACTTCCTTTCTCAAGTTGCCGGCTAGAGTGAGCCATCTATTGAGATCGCTTTCAGAAGAGGTACCCATGTCTCGGTGCTGTTGAACCGCATCAGAATGGCGTCCAATTTTGAAAAGGAAATCGGCGTAGAGCATTTTGACTGAGCTGTTTCCGGACTCCAACCGGCTTGACAGCTTCGCTTCGATCTCTTCGTGACTTTCCGCATCATCTGACATTCGAAGCAACTGCCGGGAGACGGATTTAAATTGCTTCGGATTAAACTGTAAATAAGTGAGATATTCGTTTGTCGCCTTACTAAAATTTTGTTTACGTGAATAGAATCCAGCCAATTCGAGAGAAAATAAGTCAGCTTCACCGAATGCTTCTCTTCCTTCTGAAACCAATTTATCCATTCGGTTTTCCATGCCGTGCCTGATATACTCTTGAAGAACCACGCGATATCCGGTCTTGGAAGACTGATTCTCGGCGATAATCTGTTCCCAATGATCCACAGCTGCAGATTCGTCTCCCATAAGTAAATAAACTTCTCCCAACTCAGCCATGCTCTGGATGTCTTGAGGATACGTCTCCAATCGAGTTTGGATGAGTAACTCCAAATCTTCGTACTTTTTCAACCGCCGGAAAAGTGACTTAAGCTGTGAATAAGTACGAGAATTCTTTGGATTTACTTCCAAAAGTTCCTTGTAAATTTTAATGGCTTCATCTGTTTGATTTGACCGTTCATATTTCAACGCCCGCCTGAAAGCAGTTTTGTCTGTCGCTACATTGGGACGAACGGTCTGCTGAGCAGAAACTGCGGAAATCAAAAGTAATATGAGAAGTGCTCTATTCATTCACTTTCCTCATTAAATTCATCTTGAATGAGTGAATTGAAGTATCGTCGAATCATCTCCTGATAATCCCGGGGGAAGCCGGCTTTAAGCGCTTCGTTCAGCGCTTCGATGGCGAGATTCCTCCGCTGTCCCAAGTCTGCCGGAAGCCCTGCTGGACCATCAGAAACTACTTCAACAGACGTTCTCGATTTCCGCTTCTCAGAGAGGTCGCGCTGTTTGAGCGATTTCTGTGAGTTCAGCATCCGCGACATGATCCGTTCCTGGCGATCGATTGTTTTTCGAGTTACCTTCTTCCGTCGGAAATCCTTCAGCACTTCCTCCATCTGTTCGGCGATACCTTGGAGTTCGCCTGACTGCCGCGACCCTCGTGTTTCATTGATTAGCTCCTGAAGTGATTTCTTAAGCTGTCCTTGTTGCTGTCCAAGCCGGCGCATCATCTCCTGCTGAGCGGAAGCTGACATTTGCCCCATCATCATTTGGAGCGTTTGACTGTTGATCCCTTGCTGCTGACCTGACATCTGTTGCATTCGTTCCATAAACTGCTGCATACCGGACGCCATTCCTGACTGCTGCATGGCATCCATTGCCGAGATGGTGGCGAGAGCGGCTTCGTTCAAGGCAGCTACAGTTTCCGACTGTTTGTTAGCTGCGGATGACGCATTGCGCTCTTCCATCTGATTAAGTGATTCGGTCATTCCTGCTACTGCTCGACCTATCGCCTTGCCCATCTCCGGTGAGACGGCAAACGTCTGGTGAGACAGCTCCATCATTTCGCCAATGAGCTGAGTCAGCTTATCTTTTAACAGCTGTTGTTCGACTGCTTTCTCTCTCAGTCTGGGACTGTTTCGTGGGAGGTCTGCTGTTTCGTCTTGCAACCGCTCTTGTTCTTTCGAGATGGTTAATGTTTTTCTGAGGATGCTTCTAAAATGTTCTGCCATTTCACCCGTTGACTGCGATTGGAAACCCATCTGTATATTCTGCATCATCTGGCTCATCTGTTTGAGATTTTGACTGGCATTCTCTGCTGATAGTGAAGCTTGGCTCATGTCCGACTGTTTCAATTGCTGAGCGGCGTGTTCCAGTAAGTTGGACGTCTCTTGTGCCAGTTCAGACTCCGCCATATCTTTCAACTCTTCTGAAGACGATTGGGTATATTGCTCAATCTTTTCTGCAGTTTCCGCCATCAGATCCAGAAGATTTTTGTATTCTTGCTGATTTCGCAGCTCATCTTCAGCCAGCCGAGCGGCGTTCTCTTCTGCAGATTCTAATCCCAGTTGGGATGCTAAATTTTCCTGATCTTTTGCTAACTGCTCCATTCGGCGAGTGAGCTCTTCCATCAGCTGCTCGGCCTGAATTCGCTCGAAAATATCAATGAATCGGTCGAGCTGAGATTCCAGCTCCTCTACATTCAGAGAAAAATCTTCCAACGCTGCTTGTATATCCTCCTGCGAAATCTCTTCTAATGCAGACTGCATTCGCTCCATTGCAGCCATCATCTCCGGAGACATTAGATCTTGAAGAAGATCATTTAGAGTCTGGAATTTCTCCAGCAAATCCGGTGAAAATAGTTCGTGTTTTTCCGCTTCCTCTGTAATGGCATCTATCTGCTCCCGGAGTTCTTCTATCTCCTTCAGCTTTTCTTGTACGTCCTTCAGAGACTCTTCCAAAAGTTGATGTTTTTCCCACTCCAACTTATCGTCTTTCAGAAGCTCCAACTGTATTTCTTCCAGAGACTCAGTTAGATTTTCGAGATCTTTTACAATTTCCTCTGCAGCTGATTGTACTTCTTCTTCCTGCTCTTCCGTTCGGGCGAACAGATCGGCGAGAGATGGGAATTGAGCATAAAACGTAGATGATACGGCTTTCTTCGGTCCTGAGATGATGTCATTATCGTACACTTCAAAATGGAATTGAAGTTCATCATCCGGCATGAGGCCTAGATCACTCACATCCCAAAGGTAGTGAACATCTTGAGCGGTAGTCGTTCGGGAAAAGTTTTTCAGTACGTGGATGCTAACTGATTCCTCCTGCTGAAGATATTCCGGATGTTTCACTTCATGGGCGATCTGCAGAGTGCTGAAGCCGAAATCGTCCTCGATATGAAGTTTGATTGGAATAGTAAAATCACTGCCGAGTTCTGTCACTTCGGGCGGGCTCAACACCTGAAGCTGTGGTGATAGATCTTGCAGCACCACTAGTCGGTATTCAATTGGGTCCAGGTTTCCGATTCCCCGGGTATCGTACACATGCGCAGTCAGTGAGGCATCTTTCATCATGGAGACAGTTCCGTTTGCTTTTCGCTTGTTTACAGCCATAGAAATTTTTTCTTTACCGTCCGTTTTATTCCCAATCGAAACGCTCAAATACCCGTTATCTATATTTTTGTCGGTCTTGAGAGAGATACTCAATTCCGAACCTTTGATCCCTCGGATTTCCGCAATATTACCTTTCTGTCTGGATGATGATAGTCCGGTGTAAGTAGGAGGAACCACCGTTGCGGTGAACTGTTCGATTGTGGGCCGGTCGGTCACATCAATCCTGTAGATCGGGGACGAGATTTCTTCCCACGGCTCCCAGAAATGAGTGGAGGAGGTAAATACCCGATAGCGATAGTTTTGGAGTACACTCTTCAACTCGTATGTAAATATCCCTTGTTCAGTGATTTCGATCGATACTGTCGCATCCCCTTTGTCGCTCATCAATTCAAGCTGAATATAAGAGGGGAGGTTTTTCCCTTCGGAAGAGAATTGAAGCACAGCGTCGTCTCCACCCATGAGCGAGAGATTACCGGAGTCACTTTTCAATTTAAAGGGATGCGGAACAGGGAAATCCGTCCGGGGGTGAATCCATCTTTGGGCGGCACCGGAAAATGAAGAGCGAAACAAAATGATCAGCAGAACTGTCAGCACAATTGTACCGAAGGCAGAAAACTTCAGTCTCTTTTTATCTTTAGAGGAATAAACGTGAGTCGGCGAGAGTGAGGTGAGTTTTCCGGCAGTCTCGGTTACAAATTCATCAGCCAGTTCCTGAGAAGTATCATAACTGCCGCTGTCGCCTTTCTCCAGTTGGAGGGCGTTGATAATTTCGTCACCCTTAGAAAGTGCCGCTCTTCCCGTTTCATGAGCGATTGTATCCAGCTTATAGCGCCGGACACTGTCTTGGCGAATGAAAAATCCCACTACGGTTCCCATTACAACTATTCCCACCAGAAGTACCAATCCTGACTGCCATACCCCGTAACGGACAGCCGGTGACAGCCAGAAGACCGCTTCCAGCGCCAGAAGGAATGTGACTGCAATCGTGCCGACTATCAGAGTTGTCCATCCCACAGTAAGGATATCAGTCATGATTTTGCGTTGACGGAAACGGATGAGTTGCGTAGCGATCTTGGTCATGTCAGTGAGTAAGTGCGTAGAAGAATATATTGATGCCCATTCTCAATGCGGCCTGGTGTTTTTCTTTCGGATCATTATGAACATCAGGATCTTCCCAGCCGTCGCCCAAATCACTCTCGTAAGAGTAGAAAACAAGCATTCGGTCATCTTCAAACAGAGCCAGTCCTTGAGAGGGCTTATCGTCGTGTTCGTGGATTTTCGGCAGGCCGTTATCAAAATTGTAGTAGCAGTGATAAATGGGATGATCGTGCGGCAACTCTACCCACTCCTTATTGGGAAAGACGCGCTTCATCTCCCGGCGAAATGAATCGTCCATTCCGTAGTTGTCATCTGCGTGCAGGAATCCGCCGCCTAAAAGGAGGGTCCGCATGTTGGTGACTTCCTTATCTGAGAAGCGAATGTTGCCGTGGCCGGTAATGTAGAGGTAGGGATAGCCGAAAATCTCTTCATCATCGAGAGAGTATCGGGCTTCCTCATCGCCCACCTTAATATTGGTATTCTTCTGGATGAACGCCAGCAGGTTGGGGAGCGAACTGGGATCGCTGTACCAGTCCCCGCCGCCGGAATACTTCACCCGGCAAATGGTGAAATCTTCGCTATCAGGTTCAACAGCGAATGTGTCTACAGAGAACATGAGTAGTGAAGTGATGAGAAATATGACTTTGCAGATTATCTTCATATCATCTTTGTTACAGTGTTGAAAAGTTACGAAAGCGATTTGTTCCATTGTTGTTAAAAAGAGACTTTTGTTAAATGTGCGTGAATTATCTTGAATAATTGATCTAACTCAACCAATTTTCAAATCCGATGACTTCCAAACCATTTACATCTCGACCACTAAACAAGCTGATTTGCCTCTTAATTTTTTTGGTGACATTAACTGCTGCTTTTGATCAGGAAGTGGAAAAGAAGAAGAAATCACGTTTTCAATTCTTCCGGACGTTCATTTCTAATATTCAAAACGGTGATAATCGAATGTTCGAAGCCATTGTCCGACCAATGGAGTTTCGCCAACCTATTGTCAGTATTCCAGCTGAGGGTCGCTACGGTTTAGGTTTCTACGGTTGGAAGAGCTACAATCCGTACAACTTCGATCCGAATCTTATAACGTATGCGGATACCACCCAGGACATTTTTCAGAATATTGCACTATCGGGCCGGCTCGGTTCCAATATGGAGTTTGATGCTGTTCAGACCAACCTCTCCTACCTCTTTTTCAAGAAGAGTTATTATGATATTTTTGCGGGAGTTGGAGTTCGTCGTGCGGCTGTGTTCAATATCCCATCCATCGATTTTTCTGAGAGTACAATTCTTAGCGGTCCTCCAAGTGTACCCACTTCCTGGGGAGTGACTAAAACATTCACGCCCACTTTCATGGAAGTAAACCTTTCAACAACGATGATAATGCAGTGGAGGCCGAAATGGTTTGTCCAGCTCCGCTACGGTTACGGACTGGGAAGGGTGCAGTTTTACCGGAGCGATAGTCTGGAAGATGAACCATCAGGAACAGGGGCAACATCCATGTACGGCGTGGGCATCAAGTTCATCCGGGAGTCGGATACGGCCGCCCGTTATGCCTGGGGATTTGAACTACGCCACTACTTTGCCAAAGTGGATAACATCAGCGATCCGCAGGAAGTCACTCCCATTACCGGGATGCAGCTTCCCCAAGTGGGAATTTACTTCAGCTTTGGCGCTTTCTACGGCGGCGGTAAAACCATCGGCGATGAAGCGAAGAAGTACTATCTGGATTCCGATTATGTAACTGCCAAACGTAAGTTTAATCAGTTTATTGATCAGCATCCTCAGCACGCCCGTATACGTCGAGCGGAAAAGCTCATCGAAATCTGTAATCTCCGCATTCCTGAACAGCTTTACTCTGAAGGGAAGAGGCTAGAAGCTCGGGATATGCTGGTGGAAGCGCTGGATAAATATATTGAAGCTGAACGGACGGCAGTGGAACCTTTTAAGAAAAAACTCCAGATGAAAATTGAGACTATTGCCGGATTTTACATCGAGATCGCTGATTCTCTTTTTTCTTTGGGCAGGGATGATGATGCTCTCAGTTACGCCCGGCGAGCAGCTGTAATTTCTCTTAAAGGAGAGGAATTCCTGCGCAAACTTGAGGCACAGATTACCATCCAGCATGGGAAGGATCTTGCGTCACGGGGAGTTTATTCGCTAGCGCTGGAAAAGTACTCCAAAGCACTTACCATGGCCCCGGAATTGCGGGATGAGATACGCGGATTGGAGCTGAGGTCAGCCGTGGGAATGCTGGAAGATGTAAATCTGGTTCAGGATGAGGCAGGTTTACGGCTGGCCGTTCTTTCTCTGAATAGGGCGCAGGAAATTCTGGGTAAAAAGGACGAGGAGTTCGAGAACATCCGCTCGCAGCTGGAAGCCCAGCTATTGAGCTTGGATAAGCTTAGAGTGGATCAATTGAAGGAATCATACGCTAATGAAGCCAGAGTTAATCTTGCCTGGCGACGAATGCCGAAAGTGGAGATCGGAATGCTGGTGTCAGAAGTGAGCGAAATCCTGGGCGAGCCTGCGGAGATCATCGAAAAGGTAGATGAGAAAGATCTAAATTACCAACTTTGGATCTATCGATTCCCGGAAAGAGGGGAGGCGTATTTTTCTTTTGAAGATTATATGCTGTTTAAGATAGAAGAAAAATAACTAAGGTCAGTAGTTCTGCGGGGATCCGTATTATAGAAACATGTTAAAACGATTGCTACTGACAGCTTCTTTCACCTATTTTCTTCTCGTGAAAACTATCAAAATTACGTCTTTTATTCTACTATTGGTGCTGACTCCATTGATTGTTTCTGCTCAATCTGAGGACATTGATGAAGATATTCAGTTCCATTCCAGGGAATTAGACCGACTGAGACAGGAGATTGAGAATTTCCGACATCAAATTAAGAGTACGGCCGATCAGGAAAAGAGTACTGAGACCAAGATACAAGAGTTAGATGAAGAGATCTCTTTGATTCAAAACCTCTTAGATCGTTTAAGGGAAGAGGAAAAGTCAAAGGAAGAAGCTATTAAAGAAGCTGGAACGCTGATTCAGGAGAAAGAAAAAGAGTTTGATGAGCTTCGTAACAAATACGCACGTCGGGTAGTGAATATTTATAAAACCGGCAAGCCTTCAGAGCTGAAAATGATAATCAACCGTGATAGCTGGCGAGATCGGGTCTATCGGGAAGAGTATCTAAAGGTCATCTCACAATATGATCGTGAGCTAGCGTCTAAGATTCAACAAG
>Ga0208409_1000951_pt1 | contig 12216 bp, 12 predicted proteins | sample ETNtaG_29_FD_185784 | JGI IMG/M metagenome (GOLD analysis project Ga0208409, IMG submission 185784) | Marine microbial and viral communities from oxygen minimum zone, Eastern Pacific Ocean - ETNP201406SV201 (SPAdes) (version 2) | ecosystem: Environmental > Aquatic > Marine > Oceanic ...
TATATAGACTTAATGCCCAAAAGTGTGATGGCGTCCAAAAAAATATTATTAAAAAAAAAGTTATTGGTTCAAAAGTTAGTGTGTTTGTTGCTATAGTCCAGCCTATAACGGGTGGTAATGCTCCAGCAACTCCGCCAATTACAATATTTTGTGAAGTTTTTCTCTTTAACCAAATTGTATAAACAATCAGATAAAATGAAATAGTAATAAATAATAAAGTTGATGAAAGAATATTTGCAAAATAATAAAGTCCAAAAATAGATATTATTGACAGTAAGACTCCAAAAAACAAAGCGTGTTGCCTGTTAACTTTCCCGGTTGGAATAGGTCTTAGACATGTTCTTGTCATCATTTTGTCTAGATCTGCTTCATACCACATGTTTAGTGCTCCAGCAGCTCCAGCGCCCATCGTAACAAATAAAATACCTATTAATGAATCAATAAAAGAAATTGTTATTGGTGATGTTAATAATCCGACAGCGCAAGTAAAAATTACCAAAGACATAACTCTTGGCTTCATGAGCTCCAATAAAGCTTTTGAATATAATAAAAAATTAAATTTTAATGTTTCTGATTTTTCTTGATTATGAAGCAAATAATTTCCTATTTTTTTATTAACTTCCTAGTATAAAATAAAATATTCGTGTCAATAAAGTATATTCTGATTCTGCAACCATTATCCAAACAAAAAGAAGCATTAAAGTCATTGGCCACAAAAGAATATTAACTATTGCATAACGTTCCCAAAATAAATGCATAAAAACTGCAACTATTAACGCTGCTTTTGAAAGCATAAATAACACAATTAAAGTCCATCTAAGTGAACCCTCAAAATTTAAATAATCAACCATGTAAGAAAAAAAACTAAAAACGAATAATAGTCCCCAGATCCATAGATAAATGCCAATCTTGTGTGTTTTTACTTTATTATTGTTATACTGTGCCATTGTTTATCCTTTCCTTACCATAGATAGAAAAATGCAAAAATAAATACCCAAACCAAATCTACAAAATGCCAGTAGAGTCCCATAATTTCTATAGCTACATAATCTGATTTCATAGTTGTAAAATAACCTCTTCGGCCCGTGTTAAAATCTCCTCTCCAAGTTTTTCTCGCCATAATTAATAAAAATATCACTCCGACTGTTACATGCGTGCCATGAAAACCTGTTATCATAAAAAAGAAAGAGCCAAATTGAACTGCTCCAAAAGGATTGCCCCAGGGACTAACGCCTTCATGAAATATTAACTTGGTCCATTCAAATGCCTGCATACCAACAAAAGCGGCACCACATAAAGCTGTCAAAAGCAAAAATATTGCACATAATTTACGATTTTTTTCATAGCCATACTTCACAGCGATTGCCATCGTTCCGCTACTTGAAATCAAAATAAATGTCATAATTGCAATAAGTAGAAGTGGAACGCTTGTGCCAAACACATCAAGTCCAAAAACTATACTTGAATCTGGCCAAGGTACTGTAGTGGACGCTCGACCTGTCAAATAAGATATCAAAAAGCAACTAAAAATGAATGTATCGCTAAGAATAAAGATCCACATCATTGCTTTGCCCCATGACATTCCTTTAAAAGCTTTTTGATCCGAACTAAAATCGCTGGTTAATCCACTCCAACCTTTTGGAAGTTTATCTATTGCACGACTCATTTATAGTTCTCCTTTCTTCATGTTTTTTCAACCTTTGCTTTACCAATTTTTCTTGGAGATAAATTTTGTGGGATATAATCTTTGTCTGCACCAGGAACGCTATAGTCATATGCCCATCTATAAACAACTGGTTGCTCTCTACCCCAATTTCCATGTTTTGGTGGCATTTCTGGTGTTTGCCATTCTAAAGAATTAGCATTCCAAGGATTTCTGTTAGCTCTTTTTCCTGCGCGAACACTAGTAAACACATTATAAAAAAATATTAGTTGTGCTATTGCAACAACTATTGTGGTTATTGTAATAAATTGATTCAAGCCAGCTGATGTGGCATGCACACTATCATACATTTCAAAATATCTTCGAGGTACTCCTTGCAATCCTTGATAATGCATTGGAAAATAAATCATATAGGCACCGATAAACGTGAACCAGAAATGAAGTTTTCCCAAACCTTCGTTTAACATACGTCCTGTCATTAAAGGAAACCAATGATATATTGCTCCGAATACGACAAGAACAGGAGCTATACCTATAGTAAAATGAAAGTGGGCTACTACAAAATAAGTATCCGATAAGGCTATATCAGTACCCACATTGCCCATAAACATGCCAGTTAATCCTCCATTAAGAAATGTTATAAAAAAGCCCAATGCGAATAGCATTGGAACTGTAAAACGAATATTTCCTTTCCAAAGAGTCAAAAGCCAATTGTACATTTTGATACCGGTTGGAATAGCAATCATTAATGTTGTTGATGCAAAAAAGAATCCAAACCATGGAGTGAATCCTGCTATATACATGTGATGAGCCCAAACAATGAAGCTTAAAACTGCAATAGCAATGATTGCCCAAACCATCATTCGATAACCAAAAATATTTTTTCTTGCATGAACCGAAAATAAATCAGAAACAATTCCGAAAGCAGGCAAGGCTACGATATAAACTTCCGGATGACCAAAAAACCAAAATAAATGTTGAAATAATAATGGGCTGCCTCCACCAGTTGAAAGATCTTTACCTAAATTACTGGTTGCAATTATAGCTGGCATATAGAAACTTGTTCCAAGCACGGTATCAAGCAATAGCATTAAGCCACCAACAAAAAGTGCTGGAAAAGCTAGGAGTGCAATAATAGTAGCAACAAAAATACCCCAAACAGTAAGCGGCATTCTCATTAAAGTCATCCCACGTGTACGAGATTGTAATACAGTAATTACATAATTCAAACCTCCCATTGTGAAACCAACTATAAAAAGAACGACAGATACAAGCATCAACACTAATCCCCAAAGATTTCCGGGTGTTCCAGATGTTATCGCCTGAGGTGGATACAATGTCCAACCAGCTCCTGTGGGTCCACCAGGAACAAGGTAACTTGCCATTAAAACCAATAATGATAGTGCAAACACCCAAAAACTCATCATGTTCACATAAGGGAAAGCCATATCCCTAGAGCCAATCATTAGTGGAATAAGGAGATTTCCAAATCCTCCTAAAAATAATGCTGTAAGAAAAAATATTACCATGATCATTCCGTGCATAGTGATAGATTGGTAATATGTCGAAGGATCTAAAACATTTAATTCTGGAAAAGCCAACTGTATTCTCATCAACACTGAAAGCACCAATCCTACCAAAGCAATTGCTGTTGCAGCGCAGAGATATTGAATTCCAATATATTTTGCATCTTGAGAAAACACATACGTCGTCCACCAACTTTTAGAGTGGTAAAGTTCTTGATCCGGACTTTCAGCCGGTGAAATGGAAGTGTTAGACATTTTTGCTACCTCGTATCATTGTTAAATATAATTTTAAATTCATTTTACTTTTCCGCTAATTTTATTTTTTTGTTTTTAATTTTATTTTGAGCTAAGATTTGCTCAAAAGACATTTGCTGTGCTAACCACTTGGAATAATCTTTTTCTTCTTCTACAACAACTGTTCCAAGCATCGCATAGTGGGCGATTCCGCAAAGTTCAGCACAAAGAACCTCGTATTCTCCTGTTTTGGTTGGAGTAATCCAATAGTAAGTCACTATACCAGGAACCATGTCCATTTTTGCTCTAAATTCTGGAACATAAAAATTGTGCAAAACATCTATAGAGCGTAAAAGAAAGTTTACAGTGACATCAAGCTGTAAATGGAGATCTGCATCTTGAACAATTATATCGTCTTTACCATGTGGATCTTCTAGATATAATCCATAAGGATTATCATCCGATATGTTACTTATACTGGTTTTACCCAAAACACCATCTTCACCAGGCAATCTGTAATTCCATCCCCATTGATAACCTAATACCTCTACTGTAACTGCGTCTTTTGGAACTTTTATATAATTATTCCAAACAGAAAGTCCTGGCGCGAGTAAACCTACAACAGCAATCGCGGATACCACAACAAGTATAGATTCTAACTTTTTATCCTCGGGTTTATATTCCGATTTTCGATTTTTTTGATAACGATAATTCCATAAACAATAAACTAAAAATATACCAAGAGTCACGAACACAAATCCAGTAACCCAAAATGTAATGAGAATTGCATTATCAATACTGCTCCAGTTAGAAGCAAGTGGTGAAAACCACCAACCAGTATCCCAAGCAAAAAAATGGAGGGCAACAGTCCCTGCGATAACTAAAAAAAACATTACCACTACTAACGCAACATTATTCATTCTAACCGCCTCATTAATTAAAATATTAATAAAATATTAAAGGTTATTTATTTAGATTATTTGATTTAGATCAATTATTTATATTACTTACAATAATTGATATGCATCAAAATAAAATCTTACTGGTTGCATTAAATCAATAACAGAGATCTTTTTCTTTAGTCTATAGTTTTTAAAGCATTTAAATTGCTACTTCTGGGTGCAGCTGTAAACCAAAAACAAACTAAGCGTATAATCATGCACCTAATAACAGTGTAATGAAATTTTTATCTTGTTTTTTTACAATTTTCTAATTGTAATGATAATGATTTGATTTGATCTTTCGCGTTCGTTAATTCCTTATTTGTTTCTACATTTTTCTGTTTTATTTCTTCAATTTCTTTATGTAGAGTTTTAATCATATTTTCCAGTTTTTCTTTTTCTTCTTCTTTTTCTAATTTTAAATATTTATTTTCATTTTGAAGTTTTGTGATTACTTCAGGATATGCATCGCTAAAAAGATCCATAGTTCAATCCACTAACTAAATTTTGGCACCATTACATTTTTTAACATAAAAATAAATACTCTCCTTGATCTAAGTCAAACAAAAAAGTGATTTAGCCAATATGTGTCATTACAAAAAAAATAATTATATTTTAATTAGTAAGAAAATTTTCCTAATCAACTTTGCGTGGTTGTGTTAAAATTGGAAAATAAATAAAAATAAATAAAGCAAAAGATAAAGTCCAAAAAATTCCAGATAGAGAAAGTATTAAACTCCCAGATTCATTTATAAAAGGTTCGTATACTCTTAAAATAGCTGCAATAGTAATAAATATAAAAATAGTAGTTGTGCCTAGTGTGGCTTTTATAGTTCGTCCAGTATGACCTAATGAGGCACGTGTCATTACAGCTAATATCATTGTGCTAAAAGCACCAACTGTCAAAGCATGATAAGAAGAAGTATAAGGCACAAAATCTGTTAACCCTGAAAGACCTATTAATACTAGAGCAACGCAAAGCCACATGTAGCCAACATGCAATATCCATATTAATGGTTCTGTTAGTGTCATCCAAACTTTCCATCTAATGAATCTTATTCCATGCAACAATCCTGCAAGCAATGCTAACAATGATGTAGCTTGATGGTGTGGTATTATTACCTGTGCGAACACAAATACTACTAGTGATATTAAGGATATTTTATCAAAGTTTCCAAAAGGTCTGGGAAATTTATTTGCTTTGTTTTGGGCCAACCAGTTTCGAGTAAAACTTGGTACTATACGACCCCCTATTAAAGCTAGAAGAATGGACAACACAAATGTTGAGAGTCGTATTCCTAGTTCCGCACTATCAATGATTTCATGTATTTGTAAATGTACCAGAATATTGCCTAATGTAAAAAATGAAATTAGAATTATTACTGGTAAATTACGCCAATTCTTTCCTGAAACTATTTCACGCATAATTACTAGCACTAAAACTATTAAGAAAGGCAAATCCATTAAAGAGGTAGTTATCGTTCCTATAATTGCTGTGGTTAAAAAACCAACTCGGCCGAGAATCCATAAGAATACCAAAATTGCCAAAGGCTTATTTTTTATAGGTAATCTTCCTGTCCAATTTGGAATTGCAGTAAGAATAAAACCAGCGATTGCTGCTGCAACAAAACCATATAATATTTCGTGCTGGTGCCATAACAAGATGTTAAAATTATCAATTACGATCATTATTCCAAAATAATTCAAAAGCCAGAAAGGAACAGCTAATGTTGCCCAGATACCTGCGGCAATAAAAAATGGTCTAAAACTATTTTGGAAAATTATTGATTCCATAGCTTAACTCGATAGCTAAGGATTTTTTACATAAGCATTTGGTCGTAGATAAAACCACCAATTCAATACGAGACAAAATGCATAGAATATGGAAAAAACATAAAAAGCATTTTCAGGTGTTGCAGCATAAATATGTTCTCCTATTATCTTAGGAATAAAAAATGCTCCATATGCGGCTACTGCAGATGTCCATCCTAAAGCTGGTCCTGTTTGTTCTTGGTTGAAAATCATAGCAATAGATCTAAAAGATGAGCCATTACCAATTCCTGTCGCTGCAAAAAGAATAATAAATAAAGTAAAAAACTGCCAGAAATATTCTTCTGGCGTAGCTGATCTGTAAGCTGCAGCCATATAATAAGAAACTCCTAAAGCTGCTGCAATCATTATAACGGAAACAATTTGAGTTACTTTAGCTCCTCCTACTTTGTCTGCAATCCGTCCTCCTATTGGGCGTATTAAAGCGCCAATAAACGGACCCATCCAGGCAAACATCAGTGCACTAGGTCCGTTGGGATTAATGGTATCATGGTTCCATACAGCGTCAGATCCCACAATGCAAGCGTGGCAAGTATGGATATAACCGAAAATTACTTTGATAGATAAAGGAAAAGCTGCCGAAAAACCAATAAATGAACCAAAAGTCATAGTATAAATGATTGTCATTGCCCATGTGTGTTTATTTTTAAAAATCTTGTATTGTCGTTTTAAATTCTTTTGTAATTCACCTCGGGTAAGATAAAGCATTAATAATACAGTCGATGCAATAACTGCTGGCAAGATAACCGATTTACTCAATAAAATTGAACCAGGTGGACCCGCAATAATAAGATATAATCCCACTGCAGAAGTAACCAATCCAATTGCTAACAAACCCGAAATTTTTAAAAATGCTTGTATGGGATTGCCTGGATTAGGTGTGACTGTTTCATTTACAATATTGTTCATGCCAAACCAACCAGCAAATGCAAGTGGAATTAATAATATAAGCCAAACATATCCTGCATTATGGATATAGGTTTCGGTTCCAGCAGGAATTTTTCCAATCAGAGTACCACTACCATTTTCTAACACCATTGATGCTCCACCAAATACTCCTATTGTCATCATTAATGGTATTAAAATCTGCATTGTTGTAACACCAAAGTTTCCTAAACCTGCGTTAAGTCCTAATGAAGTTCCTTGAACTCGTTTTGGAAAAAAGAAACTGATATTTGACATGGAAGACGCAAAATTACCACCACCAAAACCAGAGAGTAAAGCTAGAGCTTGAAATACCCATAGAGGAGTTTCTTTATCTTGTAATGCAATTCCGGCACCAACGGCAGGAATCATTAATAATGCTGTAGTAAAAAAAATTGTATTTCTTCCACCAGCAATACGAATAAAAAAAGTACTTGGAATTCTCAGAGTAGCACCGGACAATCCAGCTATGGATGTGAGAGTAAAAAGTTCAGCAGTTGAAAAAGAAAAACCAAGATTAAGCATCTGCACTGCTATAATTCCCCACATCAACCAAATAGCAAATCCGCAAAGAAGACTAGGAATAGAGATCCAAAGGTTTCGTGTTGCAATTTTTTTTCCTGTAGATTCCCAAAAATTTTTATTTTCAACATTCCATTTTAATAAATTACCAAAACTTTCTTTTGGTTTTTCGAAATCCGGTTTTTTGAATACAGATGGTTTAAATATTAATATTGGAAATTTGATTTTGCTTGAAAAAATATTATAAAAATAAGCTATTGAAAATCCTGCAAAAAAACCATGGACAAATGCCCAGATGGTCATCAATAATGTTTCAGCAAAACTTTCTCCCCATCCGGGATAAATCAAATTTATAAAACTTTTTAATAATATTATATTTGTCCAGTGTGTTGTTTCGGTACTAAATAATATTGTCAACAATCCAAATACAAAAATCGCTATTGACCAAGATACTCCCACGGATAGACCAAGCTCAATAACAGATATTTTTAGTTTTATTTTTTTCATTTAATAAGAAGTATAGGTTCTTTTATTTTTTTGTGCACCTTCTTGTTTAACTTTTTTTAATTCGGGAAGGAATTTAGATTTAACAATATCTTTCTCCATTAACACTATAGAAATATGCATCCAGACTAAAGTAATTGCCGTAATTGCAAAAAGCAACATAAAGCAGCTGGTAAATACACCGATTAAATCATTCATAATTCCAAAACAGATTGGTAAAATAAAACCTCCCATACCACCAATCAGACCTACAATGCCCCCTACCGAACCAACATTCTTTGGATAATAGACAGGAATATGTTTATAAACTGCAGCTTTCCCTAGAGACATAAAAAATCCAAGAACAATACTAAGGAATACAAAAATCGGGAGATTTATTTTAATATTAAAATCAATTGGCCCTTCAATACCCTCTACAATATAGTCTGTTGATGGGTAAGACATAAAAAAACAACAGCCTACACAAGCGATAAACGTCCAGTACATAACAGCACGAGCACCTATTTTATCAGATATCCAACCACCTAAGGCACGGAAAGCGGATCCTGGCAAAGCGTAGACTGCAGCTAGCATTCCTGCAATTTTAATATCTAAACCATAAACTTCCACATAATAATGCGGCAACCATAAAGCTAATGCCACATAACCTCCAAAGACAAAAAAGTAATATAAAGAGAATCTCCAAACCTGAAGTTTTTTTAATGGTTCTATTTGTTCTAAAATACTACGAGGTTTTTCTTTTTTTGCTTTTCTTGCTACAAGTTTTGGATCGTCTTTGGCAAATAAATAAAAGAGAATAGCGGTTACAAATATGATGATAGCATAAGTTTTTGCTAATCCATGCCAACCCAAAGTTAGCATTATTAAAGGTGCTCCAAAATTTGTAATTGCTGCTCCAACATTTCCTACACCAAAAATTCCAAGTGCAGTTCCTTGTTTCTCTTTTTCGTACCAAGTAGATACATACGCGATACCAACAGCAAAACATCCTCCTGCTAATCCAACTCCGAGAGCTGCAACCAAAAACATTTCGTATGTTTCAACAGAAGAAAGTAAGTAGGTTGCTATGGCTGATAACAACATGGCTAAAGTCATAACAATGCGACCACCGTATTGATCTGTCCAGATGCCCAAAATAAGACGACTCAAAGCTCCAGTAAAAATCGGGGTTGCAACCAAGAGACCAAATTGCGTATCATTTAAACCAAGATCTTGTTTAATTTGTATTCCCAAAATTGAAAAAATTGTCCAAATTGCAAAACAAACTGTAAAGGCGATTGTGCTTAAAGTGAGCGCTCTTGTTTGATCTGTTTTCAATGACATAAATTTTTGTTACTCAACGTTAATCGCTATAAAATAAATTAATAAAACAAATCCTATTAATAAAATATGATTACCTAAGTCAAACCAACCAAGACTTTTATTTTTTGGGTCAACTAACATCATTTTAATATTTTTAGGTTTAACAAACGTTTCTTTGAGTTTGTTGCTTATTGTAATTAAAGGGTTTATTGGTCCATCCATTATTGTTCTTGTCTAATCAAAAGAAACAACCGAACCATCAAAATCCATTAAATATAATTCAGCTTCTAATTCTGGGTGTTTTATTTTCAATTGTTTTTTAAATTCAATTAAAGCAGACTTGTGAGTTTCTGTTTCAATTTCTTTATTTGCAAATTTTTCTTGACCATAAGCTGCTACTGCTCCTCCACAATCTCTATGGTTTATTACTATTACTTTTTTTATATTATGTAATTGAACTGATATATCTAGATTTTCCCAAAATGTTTGATGCCATTTTTTAAAGGTTGGAGCAACTACACCTATGCAAGCGCCAGCAATCGTACAGGCGCTATATTTATTTGTTAGACCTTTTTTAGCAGTTTCTTTATGTACTAAATCCTGAAATCTTGGATCAATACAAGATAAAACCATAGCCTCATAGTTTTCTAATTCACCCATAATATTTTTTTTTTCTTAACTATATATAATATATTTCAAAAAATAATTTATTTTTTTTTAAATCTCTTTTTAGCGTCATTAAATCCCATCATGTACATATTGGCACATCCCTTCGGTCTTTTGAAGCTACACGTCTTTTGAAAATAATAGTCATTGAAGAAAGTGTTGGTAAGTTTACTCTTCTTGATGTTTTTCTCATACTTTATTCTATTCTTCGTCAGTTCTTTTTGTTCTCATTGAAACATACGGTCTGTTGACATATCCAAATGGGTAACTTGCAAAATGGACCAATTTAGTAAAAGGAAAATAGCCAAAGAATAAAAATGCAATAATGATGTGCAATTTATTGATAAGAGGAGCACCTACGATGCCTGAAATGTCAGGCTGTAACTTAAAAATACTTGCAATCCAAGGACCGGCTAAAAAGGATATCCCAAAAATCATTTCTATTGCAACTTGATAAACTCCCAAACCAGCAATTAAAATTAGGAAGAGAAGTAAAATATAATCATCTGGAGTGCTCATTGCTTTTACTTGAGGAATAATGATTCTGCGTAGAAAAGCCCACGAAGCTCCATATAAAAAAACAATTCCACCTCCAAGACCTACCCATTTAAAAAATTCAATCCAGCTACCTATATTGTAAGATCCTCCTATAAAACCAACTAGGTGTGAAATAAACAGTATGATTAAACCCCAATGTAAACACAAAGATGCTGGACCTATAGAAGCACGACCAAAAAATCCAGTTGAACGTGTTGTCCATAGATAATCGCCACGAACACTTAGATCCCACTTACCTCTAAATCTACCCATTATACCGCTAAAACTTCGGTAAATTATACCACCTAAAAACAATATAATAGAAATGTAAGGTAAGCCGATGAAAAAAAAATTATCCCACATGATTAACCTCCATTTTCTGTTCAGGTATTTTTGTCACTAATTGTGTTTCTAGATCAATGTTCATAATTTTGTCTAATACATCAACAAGATAAACATAAGGTGTTTTTAATTCTGTTAGTTTTAATTTTACTGGAGATAAGAATGGTAAAAAATATTCCTTAATAAACTTACCTCTCACTGAATCATTTTTTGAATCAATTGTTAGAGAAAGAAAGTCTATCATTAACGGAAGATAATCCGGCAATTCTTTTTCATCTGCTATTTTTTCAAAATGTTTATATATTGCTCTAAGTTCTATCATGTATTTATTTCTGTCAGAAACTCCAGCACCAGCACATGTTTTAGGTTCGTCATAAGAATGGCTTCCAAGATACAGAGAACATTTTGGATCTAATTCAAATAAATCTATATAATGTTCATCAGATATAGTATTTTCGTCAAGAAATTTTCTTAGCAGTATTGCGGCTTCTTTATTTATATGATCGAGTTTTATTATTATTTCTTCAGCTTCTTTTTTAATATTTGCTGTATTTGTTTCGGAAGGGCTGCACCACAGTTCAGACATTAGTTTATAAACATCTTTTATTATTTGATTGTTTTCGTTGCTATTCATAATTTATTTACCTTTTCATAGGGGACCATGGTGTCATATGGTCAAAACCTGCAAAACCACGTTCCGTATAAGGGTCAATATTTGTCTTTTCACTTTTTTTCGTAGGAACAACAAAACGTTCATTTAAAAATGCATGTGATAATGCTCGTACTATTTCTTGCGCATCTTTTTCACTCAACCCTACTTGATCAAGTACTTTAAGGTTGGGTTTTTTGTCTACTCTTATACTTCTTTGATAATGTCTAATAGCAAGTTGACGTAAGAGTGACTTTTTAACCACTTCTTCGTTTCCAGCTCCAAACATATTTGCAAGATATTTAAGAGGAACACGGAACTTATCCAATTCATCAAGACTAAGAAGAGGTCCTGTTGATGGTTTTTCCATATCAAAAATATCTTCGGTTGAAGGAGAATTTTTTCCAGCACTAGTAATAATAGGAGCTAAAGGTGGAATATAAAACAAGCTAGGCATCGTTCTAAATTCAGGATGAAGTGGTAATGCTAATTCCCATTTTTTAGCTAATTTATAAACGGGTGAACGTTGAGCCGCATCAATCCAATCATCACTGATACCCTCTTTTTTAGCCTCTT
>Ga0208409_1000962_pt1 | contig 12153 bp, 15 predicted proteins | sample ETNtaG_29_FD_185784 | JGI IMG/M metagenome (GOLD analysis project Ga0208409, IMG submission 185784) | Marine microbial and viral communities from oxygen minimum zone, Eastern Pacific Ocean - ETNP201406SV201 (SPAdes) (version 2) | ecosystem: Environmental > Aquatic > Marine > Oceanic ...
TCATGCTTATTTCAGACTCATCTTTACCTAATTGCTCACTGATGATTTGGACGACCTTCGCTTGTATTTCTTCCATGTTTGTTTTCAAAAAAAGGGTTAATAAGATTAAAACGAGCATTCTTTTTTCCTTAGAAACAGGAAAAAAGTCAACTCTATTTATGTTAGTACGAATATTTAGTACATTCCGCCGTTCACATGCAGAATTGTTCCGGTTATGTATGAAGCCTCTTCAGAAGCGAGGAAAGCAACTGCGTTGGCGATATCGTCCGCATCCCCCATGCGCCCCAAAGGAATTTGCTGCAGGATTACTTCCTGCTGACTTTCATTGAGAGCTTGTGTCATTGCAGTATCGATAAATCCAGGAGCAACAGCATTGACTGTAACACCGCGTGCCCCAACTTCACGTGCCAGCGATTTGGTAAAACCAACCAGTGCAGATTTTGTTGAACTATAATTTACTTGTCCGGGATTTCCGGAAAAGCCTACCACAGAAGAAATATTTATTATTTTCCCCGTACGCTGCTTAACCATAGGCCGGATCACTGCTTTGGTCACATTGAAAACACCATTGAGGTTGACGTCAATGACCTTTGACCACTGTTCCGGTTTCATGCGCATAAATAGGTTGTCCTGCGTAATTCCGGCATTATTGATTAAAATGTGAATACTTCCGAGCTCTTCAATAATTTTTTTCACCATTGTTTCAATGGCTTCTAAGTCGGTTACATCTGCCTCAAAAGTCAGGCATTTCCGACCTAGTGATTCCACTTCTACGCGCACTTCCGCGACTTCCGGGCTCATATCCGCCAGCACAATATCTGCTCCGGACTCAGCCAATTTTAATGCTATTGTTTTACCAATGCCTCTTCCGGCTCCAGTTATTAGTGCAGTTTGACCTTCTAAATTCATAATTCTCTCAGCAATATTCTTTCTGGTTCAGCTATCCTACTCAGCATCAGGTAAAATAACAACTCTCTATTATTTTGCGAAGGAGAGTTCAGCGCAGTTTGAAATAAATAATCAGCGTGAGTACGAACAGCCAGATTGATTTAAGGTGCATATGCCAGATCACACGACTGTTAACTTCCTGCGGAGTTAACAACTTGTTTTCTTCAGGAACAGGGTCAATTCCCAACTTGTTCTGCAAAATTATCCAAACTGAGATAACATCTTGCTTCTTTTCAGAATATGTCCAGAGGCGTTGCAGATGATGATGGTACGGAGAGCGTAAAAAAAAGCGGTAGCGCTCTGCTTTGGTCCGACCCTTCCTCCACATTATGAACTTGAAAAACGTTCGTTGAATGATAGAGGATAGTACTGAAAACACAAAAACTCCGCCAACAATCGGTAAAAACAATTCTGCTTTTACAAAAATAAACATGGCCGAAACCATACTGCCTAAAGCAAGTGCACCCAAATCGCCCATATATATCAAAGCCGGAGGCGAATTATATTTAAGAAAAGCGACACCTGCACTAATAACCAATGCCGAGAGCACTGCAAGTTCCTTAATATCATGAGAGAGACTTGGAATTTTCAACTTTGCCGCGAACTCCGGGTCTCCTCCTATATACGCCACAAGTCCGACAAACATTGCGCAGGTCATCAAAGGTACAGTTGCCAGTGAGTCCATACCGTCTGTAAGATTGACCGCATTTGCACCACCAACGATGATAAGGGTCATGAATGGAATAAACAGATATTTCGGTAAGTACGGATACGCTGTTTTGAGAGGTACCAGCGGTACCACCAAATGTCCATCAATGTCGACAAACAAATATAATCCGGTTACAACTAGCAGTGAAACGATAAATTGAGCAGCCAGTCTCCAGAGTCCGCTTATTCCATCTGCTTTTTCGCTGTACGATTTTCTGGCCTCATGACCAGACTCAATCCGTCTTTTACTGATGACTTTTGCTATATCGTCAACTGCCCCGATAATTCCAAACGAGAGCAGGATCACCAACAGAGCAACAACATACTGGTTCAGATTACACCAGAGTACTGCACCAAAAACTATTCCCATAATCAAAACGCCACCGCCCATGATTGGAGGCGCCCCGGTGTAGGGTTTTGTGTCGGCTGGCGCGGTGATAAAATCTGAGGTAATTCCCCTTTTTCTGAAGGATCGTATCACCTTCGGCATCACCCACACAATCAGCAGGTAGGCCGTTAAAAATGCCATTCCGCCGCGAAATACGACAGACTTAAAAACCTGATATTGCCAAATTGAATGCAGTAGTGCTGCCAGCATTTAAGTCCTAAAGTGTCATTAGTTCTTTTTCCTTTGCGGCTACTAACTCATCCACCATATTTGTATGCTGATCTGTTACTTTCTGGACGTGTTCCTGAGCTACTTTTTCCTCATCTTGAGAGATAAGCTTATCTTTTTCCATCTGTTTAAGATTATCATTCCCGTCTCTTCGTACATTACGTACAGCGATTTTAGTGTCTTCTCCGATTTTTTTGATCTGCTTGACGTAATCTTTACGTCTTTCTTCAGTAAAAGGAGGAGTCACTGCACGGATAATATTTCCGTCATTAGCGATACTGAAACCCAAATTTGCTGCTTGTAAACTACGTTCAACTTCCTTGATCATACTTTTTTCCCAGGGACTGATCGCCAGCATCTGAGGTTCAGGTGTTGAGATGTTAGCAACCTGATTGATTGGAGTCGAGTTTCCGTAATAATCAACCTTGACGGATTCCAGTATTGCGGGAGATACTCGTCCTGCATGGATGCCACTGAGATCCTGTTTCAGGTTTTCAATGGTGAGATCCATTTTGTGATTAACCATTTCTTCAACTTCTTGTGTATTTTCAAGTGTCATATTCCTCTTTAGTTGATCAGGGTTCCGATTTTTTCACCACACACTGCCTTGAGGATGGAATCAGTTTCACGGTAGTCAAGTACCAGGATGGGAAGTTGATTATCACGGCAAAAAGCAATGGCTGTTGCATCCATTACCTGCAGATTTTGTTTTAGAACTTCGTCGTAATTTAATTTCTCGTAACGCACTGCATCAGGATGCTGCATAGGATCTTTGTCATAAACACCGTTGGTTTTAGTGGCTTTTATCACAATTTCAGCACCGACCTCAGACGCACGTAATACCGCGGCTGTATCCGTAGTGAAGAATGGATTTCCTGTCCCTGCCGCAAATATTACCACCCTCTTTTTTTCCAAATGCCGATCTGCTCGGCGTTTGATGTATGGTTCTGCAATAGCATTCAGTTCAATTGCAGACAAAACGCGGGTTAAAACTCCACTTTGTTCCAGTATTTCCTGCAGACAGATACTGTTGATCACGGTGGCCAGCATTCCCATGTGATCTCCTGCGACTCGGCCGACATTTCCTTCTGCGGATTTTGATCCACGGAAAATGTTGCCTCCTCCTACCACAATCCCTACTTCTAATCCCAGATTGTGAACTGCAACGATACTATCAGCAAGGGATCGGATTGTATCGTACTCAAATCCTGTCCCCTGCTCTCCCCCGAGAGTTTCTCCGCTTAATTTCAGTAGTATACGTTTAAATTTCGGGGTCATAGTTTTTCGTTTAGAACTGATATTTTTCAAAGGTGCTGAAATTTATATTCACACCAAGTTCTTTGGCCGTGCTTTCAACCAGTTGGCTGACTGAAACCTGAGGGTCTTTCACAAAGGGTTGGCTTTCCACACAAATTTCCTTGAGGAATTTATTCAAACGGCCGCCGATCATTTTTTCAATGATATTATCCGGTTTTCCGGATTCACGTGCCTGTGCTGTAAAGACATCTTTTTCTTTTTCCAGCACTTCACTTGAAACCTGATCCGCTTTCACTGCTTCTGCAGGAAATGCCGCAATATGCATGGCAATGTCACGTGCCAATGTTTCCAGTCGTACATCATCACAAGGCTGATCTGTTTCCAGCGGAACGGCCACCCCAATTTTTCCGTTGCTGTGGATATATCCGCCGACGGCACCATTGCTGATTTCCATTTTTCTGCTGCCGAGAATTTGCATATTCTCACCTAACTCAGCAATTGTTCCAGTCAGCAAAGTCTCAACATCGCCTTCACCTGCAACCAGCGGTTGCGTCAGTAGATTGTCCGCACCCTTCTCACAGACTTGATTTGCAAGTTGTTTGATGAATGCCTGAAACTTTTCGTTTCTTGAGACAAAATCAGTTTCACAGGCAACTTTAACTAAACCCGCGCTTTTCCCATCCGCACTAGTTGCAAAGCAGACTGCGCCTTCACTAGTATCACGTGCGGATTTTTTTAAAGCTTTGGCCTGGCCTTTTTTACGCAGGTAATCCTGCGCGGCTTCAATGTCTCCATTTGTTTCAACAAGGGCTTTCTTGCAATCCATCATTGCTACCCCGGTTATTTCTCTTAAATCTTTTACTGCTGACGCTGTAATCGTTGTCATCTTTTTTGTTCTACTAATTGTTTTAGTTAGTTTTAATGTGGTTTCCGGAAATACAAAATGTAAATCCGGAAAGTCATCTGGAAGGAGTCTTTATTTTTCTGCGTCTGACTTTTTAGTCGCTTTTACTGCTGTCGGCTTTTTTTCAACAGTTTTGCCTTCGCTTGCTCCATCTACTTTTTTCGCCACTGCTTTTACTTTCGCTGCAGGTTTGGTTTTTTTTGCGGGAGCTTTTTTCTTAGCAACTTTTTCTTCAGCAGCCGGAGCTTTTTTCTCAGCAACTTTAACTTCAGCAGCCGGAGCTTTTTCTTCAGCTGCTTTCGCTTTTGCAGCAGCAGGTTTTGGTTTTGCCGCAGCAGGTTTTGGCTTTGCAGAATCTTTTGCTTTAGCAACAAGAGACTTCTTCTCAGTTTTTATGGGTGCAGATCCGGCTTTTTTCTCAGGAGCAACTCCACTTTTTCCAGCAGAATCTTTTGCTACAGGTTTGGCTTTTTTAGCAGGAGCCTTTTCAACCGGAGCAGAGTCAATTCGGTTTTGCTTCCGAAGAGCTAAGCCTTCCATGACTGCGGTCGAAATCACACTTGCATACAATGCTACTGCACGCGGTGAATCATCATTGCCCGGAATCATAAAGTCAATCCCGGTTGGGTCACAGTTTGTATCAGAAACTCCAACTACTGGGATTCCCAACTTTTGGGCTTCTTTCAGTGCAAGCTGTTCTCTGTGGCAATCTGTAATAAACAACATGGACGGAATGTTTTTCATATTCCGTACTCCACCGAGGGAGCGTGCCAATTTCACGCGTTTACGTTCCATCATCAAAGCTTCTTTTTTGATGACACCTTCGTAATTTCCGTCTTCTCCGGCAATTTCTTCAAAGGATTTCATGCGTGCGATGGACTGCTTGACTGTACCAAAGTTGGTCAGTAACCCTCCCAGCCAGCGGAAATTGATGTAGGGGCTGCCGCAGCGGTCAGCTTCTTCTTTGACAATGCGTTGGATTTGAGTCTTTGTGCCGACAAAAAGCGGTACTCGGCCTTCTTCAGCGGATGCCTTCACATACTCATAGGCTTCTTTGAGTTTTGTTAAGGTCTGGCGCAGATCGATTACGTGAACTCCGTTTTTTACGCCGTAGATGTACGGTGACATCTTGGGATGCCAACGTTTTGTCTGGTGTCCAAAATGAACTCCAGCTTCTAAAAATTGCTTCATTGATATGACAGCCATAAAATCTCCTTGTAATGGCTTGGTTAAACGCCCGCGGGATGAAATCGGACTAACTGGCTCTGATGTGAATCATAAAGAAACGGTCCTGCTGTCTTCATCCCTTGACAAACAAGTTTCCGCTTCTCTTTTAAGAATAATAAATTAAACCTATATTTATAATCAATCTTCTGGTAGTTTACAAGTTATTTGTCAAGAATATTGTAGAAGAAGTAATGATTGCGTATTCCGATTGTCCCGTCCGGGATGTTCAAATTTCTTTGCAGCCTTCAGCAAAAGAAATAATGGAAATGGATTTTCTCTGCTTCACTTTGCCCTGGAATGAGCAAGATTACCGAGAAATGCAAAAGCAACCTTCTTTTAACAATTGGCTGCTGGAAATTCCGGATGTCTGTGCTGTAGGAATGTTGGCGTTTCAGTCTGTTCCTCCGGAACTGGAAATACTCAGGCTAGGAGTGCATCCGGACTGGAGAAAACGCGGACTTGCAGAATTTATGCTGGAACAGTTGGAAATACTTGCGAAGTCGGATAGGATAGAATCACTCTGGCTGGAAGTCCATGCGGCCAACAAATCTGCAGTTTCATTGTACAGCAAACTTGCTTACAAAGAAACAGGCAGTCGAAAAAATTATTTTCGGAACCCTTCAGGGGGTGCACTTTTGTTTAAAAAATTACTGAAGCACGATGCTTGATTAATGGGGTGAATTTATTAGTCTGATAAGCAGTAAATAATCACAAAATACTTAAATTGGAGCACCATTGAAAGAAGCGGCAATATTACTTACAAGTGGCAAATTTAATTCCCGTAACGCAAAAACAGCATTTGGACTCGTCCGGAAATCAGAGCACTATGATATCCTCGCGGTCATTGATCAAAATACCGCAGGAAAAGACGCAGGAGAACTGGTAGACGGGAAAGCAGTTGACATCCCCGTCCATGCGTCGATTAAAGATTTTCTCCGCTCACAAAGTTCAAAACATAATATAACACCGGAAGAATGCGGCATTGGAGTTTATGCAATTATAGGGATTGCCACGGAAGGGGGCTTTATTCCAGGTGATTTGCGTTTGGAGTTGCTGGAAGCTCTCTCCTGCGGTATGCATATCGTCAATGGCCTGCACCACTATTTGAGCGATGATGCGGAAATTGTACAGACTGCAAAGCAAAATCACGCCGAACTGCTAGATATTAGAAAACCGAAAAGCGCCAGGGATAATGCTTTCTGGACAGGTGACATTTTAAATGTGCGTGCTCCAAGAATTGCCATGTTTGGAACAGACTGCGCTTTGGGAAAACGAACCTCCAGTATTTGGCTGAGAGATGCCTGCCGTGAGCATGGAATTCGCACCGAAATGATATACACCGGTCAGACGGGGAAACTACAGGGCGGTCACTATGGATTTATTCTTGACTCTACGCTCAATGATTTTGTCAGTGGTGAACTTGAGTCAGCAATTATGCTTTGTGATCAGGAGGAGAATCCCGATTTGATTTTACTTGAAGGTCAATCATCATTACGTAACCCTTCCGGACCATGCGGTTCAGAATTCTTATGCAGCGCAGCGGCGAAAGGTGTGATCCTGCAGTGCATGCCGAAACAGAAATATTATCTCACAGACTATGAACGGGAACTTTGGCCGATGCCGCCGATTGAAGAGGAACTGGAATTGATTCGACTTTATGGAGCGCAAACCTTGGCAGTGACACTGAACAGTTCAGATCTTACAAAAAGAGAACTGCAGGCTGAACAAAAAAATCTTGAAGAACGCCTGGGATTACCTGTGGTGTGTCCAAAGGAAGAAGGTATGGGAAGACTTGTACCTGTGGTGCAGGAATTCCTCAAGTTACAGGCAGAAAAAAACTAAAACGCTTACTGATTAACGCAGGCGTTTTTGCAGGATTTTCCGGAATTATGTCAATGGTAATTTGACTTATTACTCTGCGTTTAATACTCAGTGAGTCTTGGCAGCATTTCCGCGAAATTACAGGGCCGGCTGCGGATATCGAGTTGCGCGGCGAGTATTTTGTCCCATCCGGTTCTGCATGCTCCCGAAGAGCCCGGCAGGCAAAAAATATAAGTCCCGTTCGCAACTCCGGCTGTGACTCGTGATTGGATAGTAGAGGTGGAAATTTCCTCATAAGATACCCAGCGGAACATTTCTCCAAATCCTTCAATTAGTTTGTCAAATAAAGGTTTGACTGCTTCAGGGGTACCGTCACGGCCTGTGAGCCCTGTGCCTCCGGTTGTCAGGACAATGTCTACTGCCGGATCCACAATCCAGCGTGAAAGTACGGCGCGGATCTGGTAAACATCATCCGGAACGAAACACTTTTCTGCAAGTGTGTGCCCTGCTTGAGTGAGCCGTTCCTCAAGAGTTTTTCCGGAGGTGTCGGTCTCTGTTGTTCGGGTATCGGATACTACGAGAACCGATATTCTCAATGGTAGAAAATCTGTTTCTTTCATAAATCGAATATGTTGCTGGGTTTAAAGTTTCAAATATTGGGAGTCTGTATTTTTTTGAAATCCTTATTGAACTGCTGACTATTGTCATTTTTTTTGCTCTAATTGTCAATTTAACTCATGAGCGGCATATTTCAAATATTTACTTAAATTTAAACGGAAATAAGATACTCTGTTCATGAAAACCACAAAGGTTGAGAGTCTGTTCCGGAAGTTGAAAGATTCAATTCCAAAAGCGGAAACTGAGCTGTGCTACCGTAATACGTTTGAATTGCTGATCGCGGTAATTCTCAGTGCGCAGTCTACCGATATTTCGGTGAATAAAGTCACTCCGGAATTGTTTGCTGAATTTCCAACACCGCAAGAGATGTATGAGGCAGGCGCAGAAAAAGTATTGTCGTACATCAAGAGCATCGGACTTGCACCAACGAAATCGAAAAATATAGTCAAAACCTGTGCTCAACTTGTAGAAAATCACGCAGCTCAGGTTCCGCAAAATAGAGAACAATTGGAAGCGCTCGCGGGAGTGGGACGCAAAACAGCGAATGTTATCTTGAACACAGCTTTCGGACAGCCTGTAATTGCGGTGGATACTCACATTTTCCGGATCTCTAACAGAACGGGACTTGCGCCCGGAGATACAGTTTTGCAGGTTGAAGAAAATTTGATGAAGGCAGTTCCGGAAAAATGGAAAAAAGACGCGCACCATTTGCTGATTCTGCATGGACGTTACGTATGCAAGTCACGAAAACCTGACTGTGAAGATTGCGCGATAGTCAAAGAATGTGAACACCCTGACAAAACATTTCCATAAATATTTCCAGATTAAAAAATTTTACTAAATCTTTTGTAGACTAAATATGAATGCTTTTTTGCTTTTTGATAATATCAGCGGGATATTTTTTGTATTCCTCAATGTTGTTACGCCGGTTTTTATACTTGTATTAATTGGTTATGTCATTGGACCACGTTTACAAGTTCAAGCGCGCTCACTTTCACGTCCGGCTTATTTTGTTTTTGCTCCAGCCTTTGTTTTCAACATGATCATCAAGACTAAAATTGAAGCGGAACTGGCATTTCAGATGGTAGCTTATATTTTTACCGCGCAGTTCGCGGTGGCATTTCTGGGCTTTCTGGTGGCCAAAGCCCTTAGGCAATCGAAAGAAGTTTCTGCAGCATTTGTACTGATTGCAACATTTGGCAATGTCGGAAATTTTGGGCTGCCGCTGATTGAGTTTCGGTTGGGAGAAGCATCACGCACTCCGGCGACGATATATTTTTTGGCGATTCTCTTTATTTCTTTTGTGATTTGCGTAGGTGTGGCAAGTTGGGCCCGCAGCGGGGGTGTGACAGCGGTATTTTCCGTATTTAAAACACCTGCATTGCTGGCTTTGATTCCGGCACTGGCTTTCAACATGTCAGGTGTTGAGGTTCCGATTTTTCTCTCACGTCTGAGTGGTTTACTGGGACAGGCAATGATTCCGGTGATGCTCATTACACTTGGAGTACAGATGGGTGAGATCGATAAAATAAAGATTAACTTCAATGTTTTTGCAGCGAGTACGGTACGTTTGATTGGAGGGCCTGTGCTGGCGCTGTTGTTGGTTCCATTTTTTGGCCTTGAAGGAATGGAACGCAGTACAGGAATTCTTCAGGCGGCTATGCCCGCGGCTGTACTTGCATCCATCATTGCCCTGGAGTACAAGCTCTGTCCGGAATTTGTCACCACAACCGTTCTTTTTTCAACGCTTTACAGTATTCTAAGCTTAACTATAATACTGACTATAATTTGATTCAGCAATTTAAGTATGATCTGTGCTGTGCTGAACAACGAGTAAAAGCTGGCCTTCCTTGATACTCACTGTGACAGGATTGGAGAGCACCTGATTTGATACACCTGAAGGTGATTTTCCGGGCAGCAAAGCATGATTATTCAATTCAAACTTTAATCCTTGTGAAACAACGCCCTCTGCCCCGCTGAAAAGAGGGAGCAGTGAAAGTGTTGTTCCGGGAGGGAGAGTCTCTTTCCATGTGCCCAGGATAAACTCCATGCGTTCCAGCGGAGTCCAAATGATGAGACGTGCACGTGGAGCATACTTAAACAGAATTTCCAGGCTGGAGAGAAACTGATCCTGTCGTCCACCGTCTGCGCCAAGCAGGTTAATTTCTGTAAATCCAAGTTTCAGGCAATGTCGAACGGCTTTGTCTGCATCGTTGGTGTCCTGCTCTTTGACATGAAAGAGTATTTTTTCCGGAAGTTGTTTTTGCACATCCCGATGAAGGGAGTCGAAATCTCCAACTACCGCGTCAGGAAGCAGGTTTAAAACGTGCAGCAGATTTGCACCGCCGTCAGCGGCTACCCGATAATCAGCTTCACGCCATAACTGCTTCAGCAGTGCCTGAGGTGGAGGGTTCCCGTTACAGATAATTAAGGCTTTTTTAAGCGGCCTTTCTATTTTTTGTTTTTCAATTTGACTCATCGAGCTGACTTTATGCAAGAACTATTAAAATCTTTTCCTGTTGTAGTAGAAATTCCCGTCATCTGGGGGGATATGGACTCTTTTCAACATGTAAATAATGTAATTTATTTTCGCTATTTTGAGAGTGCTCGTATTCAATATTTTGAGGCTGTGGGCTTGATGGACATCGTGGAACAATTGGGAGTAGGCCCTATTTTAGGATCAACCTCCTGCCGCTATCGAACTCCCCTCACCTATCCGGATACTGTTTATGTTGGAGCTAAAATAACAGAAATGCATGAGAAACGTTTTACAATGGAGTACCTGATTGTTAGTGAGCAGCATCCGGAAACGGTAGCAGAAGGTAGCGGTGTTGTGATTTGCTATAACTATCAAAAAAATCAGTCAACTCAGATTCCGGAAGTTGTTCATCACGCCATAGAAAAACTGGAAGGACGAGAATTTTGAGATTGAAATAATTTTTCTGCAGGAATCTGCTTTTTAAGGAATGCTCTTAGTGGATTCAGGCAAATAAAAAACAACCTCACCTGTACGCACCAAACCCAATTGTTTGCGGGCAATCAATTCAACATAGGCCGGATTTGTTTTCAGCGCAGCTATTTCTTCTGTCATCAAAACTTTCTCCAGTTCCATTGAATCCAGTTTTTGAACAAGTGTTTGTTCATATACTTCCAGCCTGTTAGTCGCTAAAATACCGTAACTTCCAATAACAGAGATCAGCAGCATTACCACGCCAAATCCTGCAATTAAAACCATGGTAAACAGTGAACGCCATTCTTCGGACTCTTTTGCCAGGCCAACGGTATTCTCTTGTGATTTAGGTGGTGAAAACAATCCGTTAACGTAGAGAATTCGGTCGTGGTTCTTTAACCGTTTAGATTGAACGATGGGCCGGCTTTGTTTATTCAGGCTATTTTTGGCAGTAGGATAAAGCATGTTTTACATTGATCATAATACACTGCAGACATATACGGCAGCTTAAGATAGCTAAAAAATCAGGAAGTTGCTTGTTTTTGCGGAAGCTCCTTGAAAAGGGTCTTACACTGTGCCTCTAATTGGGCGCCTTCATGAATTAAAAGTTGTCCGGAAGGAACTTGCACCTCACCTGTTATAGTGGCGGATGCAATAACCTCCAGGCGTTTGTGGGCCAGTAAATCTCCAGCGACTTTTCCGGCAACTAAAACGGTGTTTCCTTCAAGTTTTCCATTTATATTTCCAGTTACTGCTACAACAATTTCCTGGTCTCCGGAAACAGATCCACTGACAGTCCCGCCGACAACCATTTTCTTTTCTGCGTGGATTGTACCTTCCACAAATAAATCCTCACCAAGGAAACCGATGCCTTTGCTTGTTGCAGTATTTTGGTTTGACATGCTGGTTTGTTTGCTAATTAATCAATGGCGATATAGACGCTGATCAGGATTATACCTGGTCATCGGCAGTAAGGGGTTTGTACGACGCCCATTGATGATCATTTCATAATGTAAATGCGGGCCTGTACTGCGTCCGGTGCTTCCTACCAATCCTAATAAATCTCCGCGCTTCACCTGCTGTCCGCGTTTTACTTTTATCTTC
>Ga0208409_1000987_pt1 | contig 11938 bp, 10 predicted proteins | sample ETNtaG_29_FD_185784 | JGI IMG/M metagenome (GOLD analysis project Ga0208409, IMG submission 185784) | Marine microbial and viral communities from oxygen minimum zone, Eastern Pacific Ocean - ETNP201406SV201 (SPAdes) (version 2) | ecosystem: Environmental > Aquatic > Marine > Oceanic ...
AATCCAAAAAAGAAATGTTTTGGAGGTCGTGTAATCATAAAGATGAAAGATGGCTCGAAAATAGTAGATCAACTTGCTATTGCTGATGCTCATCCTAATGGAAAAAGACCATTTAAGAGAGAAAACTACATTAATAAGTTTAATACACTTGTGGCTAATATTGTTGATCAAAAAGAATCTGAAAGATTTCTAAAAGATGTTCAAAACCTGAAAGAAATAAATACATCAGAGCTTCATAAGTTAAATATTGAAGTTAATCCTGAGCTTCAAAAGCAAAAAATTTCAAAAAACAGTATATTCTAGTCTTATCTGATTAAAGCCAAGATTTAAAAGGTTCAGGTATGGTGCCAGGATACTGAGATTCTATACCACCACCAATTAGTTGCAGAGCAACTAAGAAAATTATTAACAAACCTAAGATACCTACCCAACTATGTTTTTTTATATATTCTGCGAAGAATGCTGCGGCCGTGGCAATTAAGACTACAGATAATATCAATCCAAACACTAATAACGCTGTTTCGTTTCTTGCAGCGGCAGCTACACCTAAAACATTATCAAAACTTAAAGTCACATCTGCGATTAATACCGCATAAACACCGCTAATAAACGAGGGTTGTTTTTTTGGTTTAATAATTTTTGGTTTTGCAGTTTTGAAAATGTCTAAAAGCTGCAAGTCTTGTACCAATTTAAAAATTATCCAAATTAAAATAGTTCCACCTATTATTTTTAAGATAGGATATTGTAGAAGTTTAACTGTAATTAATGCAAAAATAACTCTAAAAATAAAAGCAGCAAGAACACCAAACATTATTATTCTTTGTCTGTCCGCTTTAGCAAATGATGCAGCTATTAAACCTATGATGATTGCATTATCTGCAGCCATTAAAATATCGATAAATACGATTTGGAAAAATATTACGATGTCTTGTGCTTCTATCACTTGCTAAATTATTAATTGTATTATGGCAGAAAAGCAATCAAATCTTAAATAAATTTTTTCAGTTTATTCAAAGGCTTTAAAATTATTCCAGATTTTATCAATCCTTCTTTTATTTTTTTAGCGGTACTTACAGCACTTTCGCCATCACCATGGACACAAATAGAGTCAATTTCACAAGGAATTTGCTTTCCCGAATAACAATTTAGTGCTTGGTTTTCAACCATCTTAATGACATGTTTCTTGGCAATTTCTGGATTGGTAATCATTGCATTATCTTTTGATCTAGAAATTAAATTTCCATCATCCTCATAATTTCTATCGGCGAATATTTCTGTTGCAATTTTCATTTCAAGTTTTTTCCCTGCCTTTTCCATTTGAGATCCTGCTGGAACTAAAAAAATTAATTCTTTATTAACTTCAAGAATAGATTCAGCAATCAATTTTGCTAAATTATAATCTTCACAAGCCATGTTATTTAAAGTTCCATGAGGTTTTACATGAGTTACTTTCATATCCAATTTAACGGATATATTCGAAAGAGCACCAATTTGATCAATAATTAATTTCCTTATTTCGTCAGAAGGTAAGTTGAGCCTTTTTCTTCCAAAATTTTCTGGATCATTAAAAGATGGATGAGCTCCAATACTGACATTATTTTCCTTTGAAATTTTAACTGTTTTTTCCATGGTTGGCTTATCTCCGGCGTGATAACCGCAGGCAATATTTGCAGAGTTAACAATTTTCAGCAACAAGGGATCATTTTCAATTGAATGAAACTTTGAACTTTCACCCAAATCGCAGTTAATATTAATTTCCATCTTTCAAAACCTTTGTATATTTAATAAGGAATAATATTTATTATATCAATTTATGTTCAAGAAATTAAGTAATATTGGTGACAGCGGCATTGTTTGTGATTTTGGTGATGAGGTTAGTCAAAAAATAAACACTGAGGTTATCAAGTTATTTCACCATGTAAGACGCCAAACTTCTGACAGAAATTTGGAAGGGATATTAAATTGTACACCATCATATAATAAATTAATTATAAATTTTGATCTCAAAAAAATAAGTGCTACCAAAATTCTAAATTTCTTAAAATCGATTGATTTTTCTGAATTAGATTTCTCTCAAAATAACAAAGAATGGACTATTCCTATTTGTTATGATTTTGCAATGGATTTAGAAAATATGAGTAAGGTTTTAAAAATTGATAAAGATGAAATTATAAACATTCATTCTAAAACTGTTTTTTTTATATACATGATTGGTTTTGTACCTGGCCATCCATTTATGGGAGATTTAGATTCAAAACTTTTTTTAAATCGTTTGAAAACTCCCAGAGTTAAAATACCAGCTGGATCCGTCGGTATAGTTGAAAAATTTTGCAATATTTATCCCTACGTGAGTCCAGGCGGATGGAATATAATAGGAAAAACTCCAACTAAACTTTTTAATAAGAAGGATAGTAATAAACCATGCCTTTTATCACCAGGCGATACTGTAAGATTTAAATCAATTTCAAAAAAGGAGTTTGAGAATTTAGATAATGAACAATAATTTTTTTGAGGTTTTAAGACCTGGAATTAATACTACCTTTCAAGACAAAGGTAGATTTGATATGCAGCATATGGGCGTGGCTCCTAGCGGATGTATGGATCACAAGTCATTTTTAATTGCAAATGCATTAGTGTCAAATGAAGAAAAAGAAGGAGTCATAGAGTTTGCTTACCAAGGTCCTTTATTAAAATTAGTTAAAGGCAAAATTAAATTTGCGATTACAGGAAATGTACTTTTTCAAATTATTAATTCAAAAAATGAAACTATAAATGGAGAATGTAATAGAAGTTATAATTTGGACGAAGGAAATCAAATAGATATTTTAGCTACTAGACAATCTGCTTATGGTTATCTAGCTGTTGAGGGTGGATTCGACGTGACGCCATTTTGTAATAGTGTTTCAACTTTAGCTAGGGCTGAGATTGGTCCTAACGAGGGAAAAAAAATTGATATTAAAAACGAGATACCTTTAAAAAAAAATAGAAAAGATAAACAAAATTATAAAGTTAATGTTTTACTCGAAAAAAATAATGTAATTAGAGTTCTTAAAGGACCACAGTTTGATTATTTTTCAGATGTAAGTCAGAAAGAATTTTTTTCCAAAGATTATAGTATTACTAATCTTACAGATCGCATGGGAATGAGATTAGAGGGAAAGGTTCTAAAAAATAATGTTAGCACAAATATCAGATCAGAAGGAATCACCAAAGGAGCAATTCAAGTGCCTGAGGATGGCCAACCAATTGTGCTTTTAACCGATCATCCAACAATTGGAGGTTACCCTAAAATAGCTAATGTGATATCTGCAGATTATGATCTGCTTGTACAAAAAATACCTGGGACAAATATTTCATTTAAGTGTATAGATCTTCGAGAAGCCGAACACCTATACAAAGATTGGTGCAGCAATATTTCAAAAATTATAAAAGATATTAAAAAAATAAAGTGACTTTCTTAAATAAAATTCCAGGACCCCTTCTGGTCTTTTTAGGGGCCGTATGTTTGAGTTTTGGCGGTTCGATTGTAAAATCATTCGAGGGAGCCAATTTATGGCAAATTCTTTTTTGGAGGCAAACTTTTTTTGCCATCATGGTGGCTTTCTATTTACTTATCAGTTACAAAAAAAATTTTTTCAAGTCATTTTATAATTCCGGTCTGGCAGGCCTCATGGCCGGATTTGTTTTATCCATTGGCTTTTCGGCCTATGTGTTTGCTATGTATAATACTACTATAGCAAATACGAATTTTATAATTACTACAGAGACAATTTTTTTAGCAGTATTTGGATATTTTTTTTTAAAAGAAAAAATTAATTTAATAACTTTTATTTCAATTATTTTTGGTATGTCAGGAGTTTTGTTGATAGTTGGAAGCTCCTTATCTATTCAATCTAGCGAACAATTCATTGGAAATATTGTGGCATTTATGATGCCAATCTCTTTTGCAATATTAGTGGTAATAATAAGAAAATATCCAAATGTTGATATGGTTCCGGCTCAATTTATAGCTGGAGTTTTTGCCGCAATTATTGGTTACTTCGTTGCTGGAAAAATATCAATTTCTTCGCATGATCTTTTTTTAGCTTTAATGGCAGGTTTTTTCCAAATTGGATTTGGATTTATTTTAATTACTATTGGATCACAAACCACACCTTCTGCTGTAATTGGTGTTTTAATGTTAACAGAAGCTGTGTTTGGACCGCTATGGGCTTGGTTGTTTATAAATGAGATTCCACCAATGAGCGTACTTATAGGCGGTGCTATTATTATTTTTTCAATTTTATTACAGTCGTTTTACGGCAGAAAAATTTGAAATCAAATAGAGCTTTACCATAAAAGAAAATTTACGGATCCACCGATTAGGAAGGTCCAAAGGAAAAATAAAAAAATATAAAAATAAGTTCGCATTAAAAAATTTCAATAAAATCATATTCATCGTCAGGAGCATAAGAATGAAGAATATTGTCTGTGGTTATTATAGGATTCATTGAACGCTCATATAGAATGTAATTATGTTTAAATTGTGTTGGAGAAAGTAAAAAAAAATATTTTGCCGTAGTTTTATGTTCGGAAAAAAGTTTTCTCTTTTAGATTTGATGAACACATTTTAAACAAAATTAAATTTTAAATGGCGTGACATGAATTCATATAATACTTTCTTTGGATTTTATGCGTTAAGTAACTCTCCAATATGTCTAACTTCCGAAGACAATAAATTATAGAGCACTGGTAATTAAGTTGTGATATATTTCCTCAATATTGGGGACTCATGAATGATGTAGTGGTTGTTGGAGGTGGAATAATTGGAGCTTCCACAGCATATTTTTTATCAAAAGAAGGTAGAAAAGTTCGAGTTTTTGAGCGAGACCCAACTTACAAAAAGGCTTCTTTTCCTTTGTCTTTAGGGGGTTTTAGACGCCAATTTTTTCAAAAAGAAAATATTTTATTAGGGAAATTTGCTAAAGAATTCATTTTTCAGTTACCCGATTTATTAAAAACAGAAAAAAATGAAAAACCGACCGTAAGTATGGTTCCTAATGGTTATCTTTTGTTATTTGGCCCAGAGCATGCAGAAGAACAATATGAGGCCTTAAAAAACCATAGAGTTTGTGATGCTGAGACAAAAAATGTGAAGGCCAAAGAATTGCAGAATTTTTTTCCTTGGATTAATGCTGATGGCTTGGAAACAGCGACCTTTACAAATACCAAAATTGAGGGATGGATCGATCCACATATGTTCCATGCTGCTCTTAAAAATAAAGCAATTGAACTTGGAGCAAGCTTCGAAAAAAAAGATATTAAAAGTATTGAAGAGATCAAAGCAGATACGATTGTTTCTGCAGCTGGATGTTGGACTAAAGAACTTCTACAAGATATTCCAGTTGTTCCACAAAAACATACAGTTTTTCGAATAAAATGTCCAAAACATATTCCTGAAATGCCCTTGACCGGAGATTTGCCTAGTGGAGTTTACTGGAGACCAGAGGGTAAGGAATATCTAGCTGGATCTCCAAATTCAAAATTTGATGCTCCTGATTTGGAACCTGAATGGAATGATTTTGAAGAATTAGTTTGGCCGGCACTAGCAAATAGAGTTCCAGCATTTGAAGAATTAAAACTTACTGGAGGCTGGGCTGGGTATTATGATTGTAATAAATTGGACAACAATGCAATTGTTGGCAAACATCCAAAAATGAAAAATGTTTATTTAGCTACAGGATTTACTGGACGAGGTTTAATGCAAGCACCTGGTATAGGAAGAGGACTAACTGAATTAATTACTACAGGAAAATACCAAACAATCGATTTATCTAGTTTTAGCGTGGAAAGAGTTTTGTCTGATAAAAAAAGAACCGAACCTTACGTTTTATAATATCTGGGTTAAGCTTCTTTTCGCACCTCAACATCTGGCACAGCTTTTTCTTTGAATTTATTTGATATTTTTTGAACTTCAACTGCAGAAACCTTGTATTCTGCACACAGGGTTTCTTCATCTTTTCCATGACCAGTTACCATATTAACCATGTGTTCAGGGAAATGGAATGTGGTGAATACAATTCCTTTCTTTACTTTATCTGTTACTTCAACCATAAGCGAAACTTCACCTCTAGCAGAATATAATCTTGCAATATCGCCGGTATTTAAATTTCTTTTATCAGCATCTTCTCTATTGATCAGTAAAACGTCCTCATTTACTATTTTTAAATTATTAGTTCTTCTAGTCATTGTAGCAGCATTATAATGTTGTAAAACTCTGCTTGTTGTTAAAATAAGTGGAAATTCCTTTTTATTTTCAATCAATTCGTTTGTTTCTTTCCAATCAAAATATTTGATTTGTCCTTTGCCTAATTTAAAAGTTTCCGTATGTAATATTTTTGTGTCAGTGCCGTCTTCTTTCACAGGCCACTGCAAACCTAATTTACCGAGTCTTTCCCGAGTTACTCCCTTAAAGAAAGGAACAACATCAGCAATTTCAGCCAATACTTCATCTGCATCATAAAGCGATTGTTTATAACCCAATCGTTGCATCATTTCTGTTATTATTATGCCATCAGGTTTACTTCCTGAAAGAGGTTTAGTAACTTGATTTACTTTTTGAATACGTCTTTCCGTATTTGTAAAAGTTCCATTTTTTTCTAAGAAAGTTGTTCCGGGCAATACAACGGTCGCAAATTTTGCGGTTTCACTCATAAATATTTCTTGAACAACCAAAAGATCTAAAGCTTTCATAGCCTTAATTACATGAGCGCTATTCGGATCGGTCTGAACAACATCTTCTCCAATAATCCATACAGCTTTTAAGTTGCCATTAATTGCAGCATCAAATATTTGTGGAATTTTTAATCCTGCTTTTGTTGGATGTACAACGCCATATTTATTAGTATAAAATTCTTGTATTTTTTTATCTGCTACCGATAAATAACCAGCGCCTTGGTGAGGTTGACATCCCATATCAGCAGCACCCTGTACATTATTTTGTCCGCGCAATGGATTTACTCCCACACCTTTTCTTCCCAGATTAGCCGTAATCATAGCAAGGTCAGCTATAAGCATTACTGTTTTAGAACCCTGTGTATGTTCAGTTACCCCTAAACCATGAAATTCCATAGAATTTTTTGCTGTTGCATATGCAATTGCAGCTTTTTTGATAAGTTCACGATTTATGCCACATGCTTTTTCTAACTGATCTATATTCAATTTTTTGATTTCTTTATCAAAATTTTCAAATCCTTCACAACGTTCTTTAATAAATGCTTTCTTTTCTAAACCCGCTTCTAAAATAAAATAGAGCATCATATTTAAAACAGCGACATTCGTGCCAGGTCTAAGTTGAATATGATAATCAGCCATTTTTGCCAGTTCTGTTTTAACAGGATCAAGGACGATAAGTTTTTTTCCTTTCATGACTTGTTGTTTAATTTTAGCACCTGTTACCGGATGCGCACTTGTAGGGTTGGCTCCTATGATTAAAAATAAATCAGCGTGATAAATATCGTCAGCAGAATTTGTTGCTGCTCCCGTTCCAAACGTTTTTTGCAATCCTAATGCAGTTGGTGAGTGACAAATTCGAGCACAACAATCGACATTATTTGTGCCAATCACGGCTCGTATCATTTTTTGAAATACGTAATTTTCTTCATTTGTGCATCGCGCTGAAGAAATACCCGCTATTGCATCGGGACAATATTTTTTTTTAGTTTGATCTAATTTATCCTTGATAAAATTGTAAGCCTCATCCCATGTTACTTTTTCAAATTTTCCATTCTTTTTTATAAGAGGATTTGTTAATCGATCCTTGTGGTTGTAGAAACCGAAAGCATAACGTCCTTTTAGGCAGGTGTGACCAGCATTAACCTCGGTATCTTTTGGTGTATCAATAGATAGAACTTTATTATCTTTAACAGCTACCTCTAAATTACATCCTACTCCGCAATATGAACAAGTAGTTCTTATTTTTTTATCAGCTTTGTTTGATTTGGATTGAAATACATCTGATATAGCATCAGTTGGACAAGTGTGCGCACATGCCCCGCATGAGACACAAGAAGAGTTACCAAATAACATATCATTATCTGTCGTAATATTAGATTCAAAACCTCTTCCACTCATTGTTAAAACAAAAGAGCCCTGAATTTCATCGCACGCCCTAACACAACGTCCACAATTAATACAGTTATCTAAATTCATCCGCATGTACGCGTGTGAAGTATCTTTAGGAATTCCTTTATTTTGTTTTGGTTTGTTATAACGATGTTTGCTTATGCCTAAATTATTAGCTACGGTTTGTAATTCACAATTATTATTTACTTCACAAGTTGAGCACGCCATTGGATGATCAGTTAGAACTAGTTCAACAATGTTTTTTCTTAAGCTTTGCAACCTTTCGTTAGTGGTAAGAATGTATGAATCTTCGGTAATGGGGGTATGACAGGATGCTACGGTTTTAATTGGCCCATCTTTTTGAAGCGCAATTTCCACCGAACAAATTCTACAAGCTCCATAAGGTGCCAAGTTTGAATCATCACACAAACTTGGAATTTTTTTTTCGCCTAAATATTCTCTAACAAATTTTAAAACAGAAGTATGATTTGGTTTGATTTGATGAGCTACGTTATCAATATAGGCAACTTTACGATTTTTTCCATTTGTTTCGTTTTTCACAATCTCCCTTTAAACATCTTGCTTTATATCATTTTTAAATTCGTGGGTAAAATATTTCAGCATGTTACTAATGGGCACAGGAATTGCACCACATAAAGCACACAAGCAACCTTCTTTCATGGTAACGAGTAATTCACTAAGTAGTTTAATTGGAATTTTTTCACTTTTATCTAAAACTTGGTCGAACATTTCTTTCCCTCGATAAGAACCCAATCTTCCAGGAAAACATTTGCCACAAGATTCATCTGATGAAAATTTAAATAAATGGTGGATGTATTTAACCATACTGAATGTTTCAGGTATGCTAACAATACTTCCGTGACCCAACATAAAACCTGCCTCAGCAAATTCTTGAAAATCTAAATTTAATTTATTAACTTCTGAAATTGGTATCACTCCTCCCAAGGGGCCACCAATTTGGAGCGCCTTTACTGCTTTAGTAAAACCACCACCAATTTCGTAGATTATTTTTTTCATGGGAGTCCCCATATCAATTTCGTAAACTCCAGGTTTTATAAATAATCCATCTAAACAAACCAACTTAGTTCCAGCAGATTTTTTGTTTCCGATGGACGAAAATGATTTTGCTCCATATTTCAATATACCCGGAATAGCTGCTAGGGTTTCAACATTGTTCACGACAGTTGGTTTTTTATATAATCCTTCCACCGTAGGAAAAGGTGGTCTTACATCAACTTCCGCTCTTCTACCTTCTATTGAAGCAATCAAGGCTGTTTCTTCTCCACATATGTATGCACCCTGACCAATACAAATATTTAGATCACAAGAAAATTTTGTATCTAAAATGTTTTTACCTAATAAGTTTAATTCTTTTAATTCATTAATTGCTCCATTAATTATTTCAATAGACTTGGGATATTCTCCCCTAATGTAAAGGACTCCTTCATCGCTTCCGATAACGTAGGCGCAAACGATCATTCCAAACAACACTTTTAAAGGCTGTTTTTCAAGGAGATATCTGTCAGAGAAAGCTCCCGAATCTCCTTCATCGGCGTTGCATATAACATATTTTTTTTCAGATTTTTGCTGACTACAAAAGTTCCATTTCATTCCAGCAGGAAAGCCAGCTCCACCTCTACCACAGAGATTTGAATCGGCTATAATTTGAAGTATATTTTTTTTACTTTTTTTTAAAATTTCAGAAAGTAAACTTTTAAATTTTTCAATTGATGAAAGATCTTCTCCCATTAGTATACTTTTAGTTGCAAAAGTTACTGCATTAATATTATCACTGCTAACTTTTTTTCCTTTTATTATTTCATCTATTTGATCAATATCCTTTCCGGAATAATTGTGTCCATTATAGTGAAAAGCACTATTTTCGTAGCAACGTCCTAAACAAAACATTTCGCCAACTTTATCCTGCCCCAACTTATTTACTAACTTTCTCTTTAATGTTTCTTGAGTCCCTGCACACAAGCATGCGCTGCCATTGCATATCCATGTTTTTTTTTCTTTGTGTTCAGGCCTTAAAAATTCATAAAAACTTTTAGCACCATGAATTGTCGATATACCAACATGATATTCTTCGGCCAATTGTTTAATTTGCTTGGTGTCGTGAGATTTTCTTGTAGTGTCGATTATCCTTTTGAACAAATTATCTTTTAAACCTTTTCTACCCGAAAGTTTACTTATGTTTCTTGACATATTAATTTTCTTTCAAAATACGATTTTCACCACAATAAATATTGAAGGTATCGGATTTTACAAAGCCTATTAAACTTATATCAAAGCGTTTTGCTAGGTCGATAGCAAGACTAGTTGGTGCGCCCATGCCTATCAGAAGACCGATATTTGCCATAAGAGTTTTTTGAACTAATTCAAAGCTTAAACGACCGGAACATGCAATAAATTGATTATTAGTGTCGAAGATAGAATTTTTAAAACTATGACCAATCACTTTATCCAAAGCATTATGACGTCCAACATCTTCCCTGATTACCAAAATTTTTCCGTTTTGATCAAGTAAGGCACTAGCGTGGATTCCTCCAGTTTTTGAAAACTCAGATTGATTTTGTTTTAAAAAGCTAGGAATTTTAGTTATTAAGGAGCTCTTAATTTTTGGATTATTTTTATTTATTTTTGTTTTACAAATGATTTCCAAAGAGTCCATAGATGCTTTTCCGCAGACGCCACAACTTGAATTTGTTAAAAAATTTCTTCTAAGATGTTTAAGGTCAAGATTTTCACCGTCATGAAGCGTAACGCGTATTTTGTTTTTTAATTTGAATTTTCCAGATTCATGACCTAATAGTTCGATCTTTTCGATTTCAGAAAAATTGTTAACGATTCCTTCACAAAATAATAAACCAATAATTAAGTCCTCGTCATTTTTAGGAGTTCGCATGGTGATAGAAATGGAATCGTCGATCCAATCGTTATTTTTTTTATAACGAATTATCATTTCAAGTGGCTCCTCGATGGATATCAATTCATCAGAGCTTGAAGGTTTATTTTGTTTATATTTAATAGATTGGTACTTTAAATTCATAGACCAAATAATATTAGAGGCTAGGATATTGAGCAATCTTTATAAATTGCAAAAAAGGTTACTTATTTCCAGGTTATAGGATATTTTTTTTTTAAAAATAAACGATTGTAAATTATACCGCCAATAATAATTGTTATAGCGCCTACCATTACTGGAAATATTAAGAAACGAAATGATACATCACCAATCATAGCCACAATTACAGTACCCCCAGCAGGAGGATGTGTAATCTTTAGTGCCAACATAAGCATTGTGGCAATTCCAACCGCTAAACCTAAAGTTATAAAAGAAACTTCAAAAAAAGTAATAAATGTTATTCCAATTAATGCACATAGCAAATGGCCAAATAATACGTTTTTTGGTTGTGAATTTCTATTTTCAGGAAATCCAAAGACATTAATTACTGTAGAACCAAAAGAAGCGACGAACCAAAAACCATATCCAGTACCAGATAAAATAGATTCATAAGTGATATATCCAAGAATTCCAATGGTAACTGCTGTGCCAACACCTGCTAATAGAGGTGGCCAACAAATTATTTTTTTAAAATGCATAAGGGCTGATTATTTAGAGCATCAAGCATTGTTTTGATAGGTAACAACAAACAGTCTTTTCTTGAAATGTTATTTTTACTCATTATTTTATTGAACTCTTTCCATTCTTTATCAAAAGAATTTACACTACAATCAAAGCTTTTATTTGCTTGGTTTGCAAAATTATTGATTTTTTCAAATGTTTTATTTTTTGCATTTCTAGATAATA
>Ga0208409_1000994_pt1 | contig 11901 bp, 10 predicted proteins | sample ETNtaG_29_FD_185784 | JGI IMG/M metagenome (GOLD analysis project Ga0208409, IMG submission 185784) | Marine microbial and viral communities from oxygen minimum zone, Eastern Pacific Ocean - ETNP201406SV201 (SPAdes) (version 2) | ecosystem: Environmental > Aquatic > Marine > Oceanic ...
ACCGAAGCGATAACAGCGTTCCAAAAACCGGCGGCGGCCGAGATAAGTTTGAAGGCACTGGAGGCGAGTTCAGCCCTGATTCAGGCCGGACAAGAAGTGGACAGTAAGAATTTGTAAAAATATATAATTCTCTTAATGAAAAAATCTTCTTTTTTGAAGGAATTATTATTAAGTTTTTCAAAAAAAAATAAAATTATCCCATCAAAATTTCATTATGATTTGAAAGGAAGTAAATATTTTGAAAAAATTACAAAAACAAAAGAGTATTACATAACAAGAACTGAAAAAAAAATATTAAAAAATATTGCAAAAGAAATAAATTCAATTTTTGGAAATAATTTAACGTTTGTTGAATTTGGCAGCGGATCTACTGAAAAAATTCGTATCTTACTTAGTAATCAGGTAAAATTTTATGTACCTTTAGATATTTCTTTTAAGTTCATCAATCAATCATCGAGAAAATTATTTAGATCTTTTCATAAACTAAAAATATTACCAACATACTGTGATTACACAAAATATATTAGATTACCAAAAAATGTTTCAAAAACTAAAATTGGATTTTTCTTAGGTTCATCAATTGGTAATTTTTACAATGGAGAAGAAAAAAAATTTCTTGTAAATGCAAGAAAAATTTTATGCAAAAAAAGTTTTTTGCTTGTTGGTGTTGATCTAATTAAAAATATCCAAATACTTAAAAAAGCCTATAATGATAAAACAAATTTTACTAAAAGATTTAATCTTAATCTGATCAATATTATAAACAATAAAGTTAAAACAAAACTTAAAGTAAAAGATTTTAAATATATTGCTACTTATAATAAGAAAAAAAATTCTATAGAAAACTTTATTGTATCTAAAAAACATCAAACATTTCTTATTAACAAGAAGAAATTTCATCTTAAACAAAATGAAAAAATTCAAACCGAAATATCAAATAAATTTACAATTTCAAAATTTAGTAAACTAGCCAAATCTTCTGGTTGGTGTGTAAAAAAATACTGGAAAGACGCAAAAAGATATTACGCTGTTTTTTTACTGCAAGCATAGTAATGTTTGGACTTGATATGAAATTAGAAAATCCAGAGCTGATGGTTTAACTGATTAAATGATTAAAAAAGTCGCAGTTATAGGTGCTGGAGTAATTGGTACCGGTTGGATTATCAGATGTTTAGCTCATAATAAAAAAGTTATTGCATTTGATAAAGATATTAAATTAAAGAAAAAATTGCTTTCTGAAATAAAACGCACTTGGCCTTATGTAAAAAAATTGTTTAATAAAAAAAAACTCAATCTAAAAAATTTTGAGTACGCTACCTCAATAAAAGAAGCTCTCAAAGATGTTGATTTTATTCAGGAATGTGTAACAGAAAATTATAAAATAAAAATTAATTTAATGAACATTATTGGTAAATACTCCAGACCTAATGCTATTATTTCATCAAGTTCATCTGGATTACTTCCAACAAAAATATATTCAAAGTGTAAAAATCCAGAACGAACAATGATTGGGCATCCCTTTAATCCTGTCTATATGTGCCCAGGAATAGAAATTGTTCCTGGAAAAAAAACAAAGAAAAAATTTTTAAACGAAACAAATAAATTTTATAAATCAATATCAATGAATCCAATCATGATTAAAAAAGAATTGTCTGGCTATTTGTCAACCAGGCTTCAAGAAGCTTTGTGGAGAGAAGCGTTGCACATAGTTAATGAAGGTTACGCTTCCACTAAAGATTTAGATAGATCAATAGAAGATGGTCCCGGACTAAGATGGTCCTTAATGGGAGCTTTTTTAACCTTTCATATGGCAGGAGGTAAAGCTGGTATGAAACATATGCTAAGACAATTTGGACCCGCATTAAAACTACCTTGGACTAAATTAAAGGCACCTATACTTTCAAAAAAGTTATCATCAAGAATTATTGCAGGTACTAAACAACAAACTAAAGGAAAATCCGTTGCAATGATTTCAAATATAAGAGATGAATATTTGGTTAACCTTCAAAAACTTAGAAAAAAATACGAAAATAAAATAAGAAAATAATCCATGCCCAAAATAAATAACTTGAGTGATGTTGTAAATAACGGTCTTTGTATTGGTTGTGGCCTTTGTCAAAGTGTTGTTGGAAAAGATAATATTCAAATTTCAATGTCACCTAAAGGAAGACTTGAACCGAAAGAGCTAAAAAAAATAACACCTGAAACTATTAATAAAATATTAAATGTCTGTCCTGGTATTGTTGTAGAAGGTCTTCCAAAAAAACAGATTGATCCAAAAACAAAATATGATTTAGTTTGGGGTTATTATCTTTCACTTTGTTATGCATGGTCCACAGATAAAAAAATAAGATTTGAAAGTTCAACGGGAGGTTTATTAAATGGTTTGTCAATTTATTTACTAGAGTCAAAAAAAGTAAAATTTATTATGCATACTGATGCTGATCCAAAAAAACCGATGCGTAATTTGGCTAAATTTAGTTACAATAGAGAAGAACTATTAGGTGGCGAGAGTCGATCAAGATATGGTCCAGCCTCACCTCTAGACAGATTTCATGAAGCATTAAATCTAAACCAACCTTTTGCTTTTGTTGGTAAACCTTGCGATGTCAGTGCTATTCGCCAATTATCCAAAATTGATATGAGAGTAAATGAATTATGTAAATATTTGTTAACTCTTGTGTGTGGAGGTTTTGCTGAATTTACAAAATCACAAGATTTTATTCAAAGCTTTAAGGTGGAGGAAGATGATCTATCCATTTTCAGATATAGAGGATTTGGAAACCCGGGTCGAATGTATATTAAAACAAAAGATAATCGTGAGTACGACAGAGAATACAATTCTTTCTGGGGAGAGGAGTCAACTTGGAGGATTCCTTTCAGATGTAAAATATGCCCAGACTCAATTGGGGACAGCGCGGATATATCTGCACTAGATACGTGGAGGGGGGGATCTCCCACAAAAGAAGATGATGGATTTAATGCTGCTATAGTTAGAACTAAAAGAGGATTGGACTTAATAAATGAGGCTGCCAAAGAAAAATTTGTTCATATTGGTGATAAATTAACCATTAACGATATTAATGATTTTCAACCCCATCAACTGAATAGAAAAAAAGCTGTTTATGCAAGACATCTGGGGATGAAAAAAAATAATTCACCTACAATCGTCTCTAAAGATCTTAGAATTGAAGAAATATCAAAATTAAACAGTGAGGAATTTAATAAAAAAGAAGAGTTGGGCATTTTAAAAAGGATAGAAAAAATTTAGACTTTAATTAGTCTGCGACGTAAACTGATATTCCTCTCTTATTAAGATCAATATCAAATTTTTTGTGAAGCGGTGGAAAGGCTCTCTGTTGGCAGTCCATGCGATCACAAGTCCTGCAGTTTACACCAATGGGAGTTTCCGTTTTTTTATCATTTAAATTTAAAGAATCAGCGTAAACAAAACCTTTTGCATATTTAGCTCGGCAACCTAAGCCTATAGATAATAAACTTTTAAACATTCCATGTTTCCCAACTCCTTTTTCTACAGTTCTTGCAATGCAAACATATATTTCACCATTTGGCATTTTGGATACCGCTGCATTGATTTTTCCTGGCATCGTAAAAGCTTTGTAAATATTCCATCTTGGGCAAGCTCCACCGTATCGTGGTATTTCTATTCCAGATAAAGAAAAGCGTTTAGAAATATTACCAGCAACATCAGCTCTTAGCATGTGAAATGGAATACCTTTCATTTTAGGATCTTGCAGGCAAGTAATTCTATGTGCAACTTGTTCAAATGAAGTAGCAAAAGTATTTTGGAGAAGTTCCACATCATACCTCTCATTAATACATTCTTCATAAAAACGTTTATAGGGCATTATTATTGCTGCACCTGTATAATTCAAAAGTGCAATCTTAGACAATTTTTTAGATTCTTCATTTGGAAAAGAAAATGAATTTAAATATTCATCAATAATTTCGTTGGCTTCTAATTGAGCAACTTGTGCTGCTGTAATAAGTTTCTTTGTTTCCAAAGTTAAATAATCAGATAAATGAAAAGTTTTTTTAATCGGATCAAATTGTTTTGTGAAAGGTTTTTTTTCATCTGGAATTACATCTTTTACCTCTATTTTGTGTTTACTAATTAAGTATTCGCTTATTGACGAATATCCTACTCGATTATTAGTTTGAATTTTATTATAAAAATTTGTTGCAAATTCTTCTAATTTTGGAAAATAATTTTCATTCTCCTGTATAAAATCAGAAATTACTTCCCCAGGAAATGAGGTTTTTCTATTATCAATAAATTTACCTGAAATATTTTCAACTCTACTTACAATATCTTGATTTTTTTCTTTATAATTATCTCCAAGTTTTATTAAAGCTTTTGCAATTAGAGGATTTGTGTTAACAAGTTCTTTTATTTCAAAATTAGTAATATCCAAATTCTCAAATAAATTATCTCCAAGTAAATCCATTAAATTTTGATAAAGATTTGTATCTGTTTTTTTCGAAATGTCTGATATTTCAATTCCCAGTTCATTTGTTAATTTAAGCAAAAGATCAACATTTACTTTCCGTTTACCACTTTCAATTAAATTCAAATAACTTGGAGAAATTGATATTTTTTCAGACAATTTGGCCTGTGATATGCCAAGTTTTCTTCTTTTGGTCTTTATTTTATGCCCAATTTGCAAGTCTAATTGACTCATTTTTACAACATTTACAAATAGTAAATAATTTATTTACATATATTTACTAATTTATCCATAAAATCAAGAAAAATATTGCATATATAGCTTTTTGTAAATATAGTAAATTTTATGAGCGATTCATTAAATCCATTTAAGGATACAGAAAAGGAAAAAGAAAACAGCCAGTTTTCAAAACGTGGCGTTTACATCCGCGAAGATGATCAGGATTGGGGAAGCTCAGGTATAGACAGCCTTGAACAAGAAACAAATCAAAGTTAATTAAGTAATCCAATAAAAATACGAACTTAATCTTTATGGAGACAAAATTCAGCTCAGATAACGTTTCCTATGATCTGAAAAGATTTGCCGGAATAAAAAGAGATTATACAGAACAAGATGTAGAAAAGCTAAAAGGCACCTTTAATATTGAGTACAGTCTTTGTAAAAATCTATCACAAAAACTTTGGAAATTATTAAATTCAGAGGCGTACATAAAAACACTAGGATCTCTGTCAGGAAATCAAGCAGTTCAACATGCAAAAGCAGGTTTGAAAGCAATTTATTTAAGCGGATGGCAGGTTGCTGCGGACGCGAACAGTGCTGGAGAAATGTATCCAGATCAGAGTTTATATCCTTCTGATAGTGCTCCTAAATTAGTAGAAGCAATGAATAATGCCTTGATACGAGCAGATCAAATTCAACACATGGAGATTATAGAAGGTAAAATTGATAAAAAAAATAAAGTAGACTACCAAATGCCGATTATTGCTGATGGAGAGGCTGGTTTTGGTGGTCCACTAAATGTATTTGAATTAACAAAAAAATTTATAAAAGCTGGAGCTGCTGGAGTTCATTTTGAAGATCAACTTGCTTCAGAAAAAAAATGTGGTCACATGGGTGGAAAAGTTTTAGTGCCAACGCAAACAATGATCAGAAATTTAAAATCTGCAAGACTTACGGCAGATATAATGGGTGTCCCTCTAATAATTCTGGCCAGAACTGACGCAAATGCAGCAAAATTAATTACTAATGATATTGATGAAAATGATAAACCATTTTTAACTGGAAAAAGATCTCCTGAAGGATTTTATTATGTAAAAAATGGTTTGGACCAGGCAATTTCAAGAGGTCTAGCCTATGCTCCTTATAGCGATTTAATTTGGTGTGAAACTGCCAAACCTGACTTAAAAGAAGCAAAGATCTTTGCAGAAGCTATTCATAATAAATTTCCAGGTAAGTTATTAGCTTACAATTGTTCACCATCATTTAACTGGAAGAAAAATTTAGCGGATAAAGAAATTGATATATTTCAAAAAGAAATTGCTAATATGGGATATAAATTTCAATTCATAACTTTGGCAGGGTTTCATGCTCAAAATTATGCTATTTTCGATTTGGCAAAAAAATATAAACAATATGGAATGGCAGCCTATTCCAGACTACAACAACAAGAATTTGATAGTGAAAAAGAAGGTTATACTGCCAGCAAGCATCAAAGGGAAGTTGGAACTACATACTTCGATGCTATATCAAATGCCATTTCTTCTGGAGAAAGTTCCACTACTGCCATGGAAGGTTCCACTGAAACTGAGCAATTTTAATTTCTCTTTATTATTCTTTAAGAAATAAAAAAATATTTAAAATCCTTTATATCCTTCCTCCAGGCAGGCATCTGTAATGCCATGATATAAAGACTGTCCAAAACTTCTAAGTGCAAAAATTCTAAATGTTTCAGGATCTTCACTAATCATATCGATAGTTATAGTAATGCCGTGAAAAACAGAATTGGCACAATTATTAACTTTAAATTCATTTAAGTTTATTGGGCAGCCCTTCTTTAAAACCTCTTTTGAATTATTTCCTTTCAATTCAATAATTGTCCTTGAATGTGAAAGATCAGTTACAGCAAAATTTTTAACATCACATTTCTTTTTAATTATACCTGGAATATCTTTATTTCTTGAAACTACTAGCCAATTACTAGGACCATTCCAAAGAATTCTTGTTTTATCATTTGAACTTGATTGCATTGAATTTTCTGGAAATTTTAAATTATCCAAATTTATTGAAGAAATCTTCATAGTTGATTTGTTGTAATGAGCTACTTGTATAATTTTTAAGTTTTTTACTTCTGATACGGTTGTCAATTCATCTTTATTCTTATCTTGGCAATTTCCAAACAATCCAGTCTTATGCACCTTGTTTAATGCTGATAAAGCTATCATGATCTTGCTCTTTCTCCTTTTGGATCTACATAATGAGACGACACTATTTCCACTGGAATATTTTTGTTTTTTAATGGAGAAACTGCAAAAAGTTTCTCTCCAACCTTGTTTTTCCCGTCTTGAAGTATGGCTAGCGAAAAAGGATTGTTATATTCAACACTCCAACAAGAAGCTGAAATATGTCCAAGTTTTGGATTTGGAAGACTTGCGCTACTATCTTTAACTAAATGTGATCCCTCTGGTATCATTGTTTTTTTATCAACTGGAATCACACCAACAATTTTTTCTCTTTTTGGATTTGTAAACGCCTCTCTTGATAATGATCTTTTTCCGATAAAATCTTTCTTTTTACTTAACATTCCTTCTAGTGAAAGATCATATGGAATAGTTCTGCTATCAATTTCTGATCCTGCAACATGGCCCATTTCTATTCTTAAAGTAGAAAGTGCCTCCGTTCCATATGGCTCTATATTTATTTCGTTTCCTAATTCAATTATCTTTTCCCACATAAATTTTCCATAATCAGACTCAACGTTAATTTCGTAAGCAAGTTCTCCTGAGAATGAAATTCGGAAAATTCTGGCAGGAACACTGAAAAAATCGGATTCTTTATAGCCCATAAAAGGAAGAGCTTCGTTTGAGGTATCAATTTTTGGAAAAAGTTTGCTTAATAATTTTCTTGAGTTGGGTCCCGCTAATGCTGCACCAGCCCATTGTTCTGTTGTGGAAACGACATTTACATCCAACTCTGGCCAAACAACTTGTAGATAATATTCTAAATGTGATAAAACATTTGCGGCTTGTGCGGTTGTTGTTGTCATGTGAAAATGATTTTCTGAAATCCTAGTAGTTGTTCCATCGTCAAAAACTATTCCATCTTCACGTAACATCACTCCGTATCTTGCTTTGCCTATTGGCAATTTCATCCAGGCGTTTGTGTAAACTCTATTCAAAAATTCAGCAGAATCTGTCCCTTTGATATCTATTTTTCCAAGAGATGTGACATCACACACTCCAACATTTTTTCTTACATTGCTAGCTTCACGTTTTGATGCCTCGAACAATGTTTCCTCACCTTTTTTATAATAGCGAGGTCTTAACCATAATCCTGCATCTACAAATACAGCATTATTTTTTTCGTGCCATTCATGCATTGGGGATTTTCTTGTCGGACGATAGTGTTTTCCTATTTCTCTTCCAACAATAGTTCCAATAGTTATGGGAGTATAAGGCGGTCTAAAAGTTGTGTGGCCAATATCGGGTATTATTTTATTTTCAATATTAGATACCAATTGCATTCCATTTAAATTGCTTGTTTTACCTTGATCGGTTGCCATACCCATCGTTGTGTATCTTTTAACATGTTCGATAGATCTAAATCCTTCTCTAATGGCTAATTCTATATCAGAAACAGCAACATCATTTTGGAAATCTACAAATCTTTTACAATGTTTGTTTTGGGGAAGTGGCATACACCAAAACTTGTCATGTTGAGCATAACTTCTTTCATTACAAGTGAGTGTTACACTTTTTTCGTTTTTGTTGGTTATTTTGTTTGATAGTTCAAAACCTTTCTTAAATCCATCCTCTAAGGATTGTTTTAAAGTAAATAATCCATTTGCAGATCCAACCGTGCTTTCGTTTTGTCGTGATTGATTTGGAATAAATGCATCGATCGTTTCGTTAAATTTCAATTTATTTCCTGATTGTGATGCTAAATGAACCGTTGGTGTCCAATTGCCTGATACACATATACAATCACAAGAAACATTTTCTAAATTGTCGTAACCTGATCTGTCACTGTTTAATTTACCTATAGTTGCAGAATTCACTCTTAAATGACCTTTTGTATTAGCAACTCCGTGAGAAAATTTAATATCAATATTTAGGCTTTTTGCTTCATTAACAACAGAGCTTTCAGATTTTGATCTTGTATCAACAACAAGTGGATTGATTCCATTTTTTTTAAATTCAATTGCTGTATCGTAAGCACTATCATTATTGGTAAAGATGATTGGTTTTTTTCCAACAAGCACACCATGAACTTTCATATATTCTTTTGCTGCTGAAGCCAAAAGTATTCCCGGTCTATCATTATTACCAAAAGTTAAAGGACGTTCTATAGATCCGGTTGAAATAATTACTTCTTTTGCTCGTATGTACCAAAGTTTTTGTCTTGGGGTAAATTCGTTTGGATTTTCTATGTGATCTTTTATTTTCTCACACATCACCATCATATTGTGATCGTAATAACCAAAAACTTGTGATCTTTTTTTTACAATAACGTTTGGCATTGACCTAAGCTGAGAAATTACTTCATCGGCCCACTCTTTTCCCTTTTTATTACCAATTGTGACTTCATCGGTTAATAAACTTCCTCCAAATCTAGGTTTGTCTTCAGCTAAAATAACGCGAGCTCCATTTTTAGCCGCTGACAAAGCGCTAGATAAACCAGAAGGTCCTGAACCTGCAACTAAAACATCGCAATATTCATACTTATGTTCATATCTATCTGGATCAGGTCTAAGAGAGACCACACCAAAGCCAGCAGTTTTTCTTATAATGGGCTCATAAACTTTATACCAAAAGCTTTTAGGCCACATGAATGTTTTGTAATAAAAACCAGCTGGTAAAAATTTATTTAGCAAATTATTAATTGCCCCAAAATCAAATAAAACTGATGGCCAGCAATTCACGCTTTTTGCAACTAATCCTTCTACCAGTTCGATTTCAGTTGCATTTGCGTTAGGTTCTGTTTTAGCTCCATTATATAGCTGAACTTTTGCATATGGATCATCTACCCCTGCACCAAAAAAACCTCTAGGCCTATGATATTTAAAACTTCTTCCTATAAGATGAATTCCATTAGCTAGCAACGCCGATGCTAATGTATCACCCTTGTAACCGAAATATTTTTTTCCATTAAATTTAAATGAGATTTTTTTATCTCTATTAATATAACCAATATTATCTAATCGATAAGTTTGCGTCATAACAACTATAGTTCCTCATTTAATTTTGCTGTTTTGAAAATTTCGTGTGTGGCAGTATCTCTTGAAACACGAAACCACTGCCTACATCCTGAAATATGCTGCCATAATTCTGAATGTTTTCCTCTTGGATTATCTCTGTAATAAACAAAATTATCCCATTCTTTATCTGATACTTCTTTTTTCAATTCGGGTCTTTGAAGATTTGCATCGCCACCGTAAGAGAATTCGTTTTGAGATCTTTTTCCACAATACGGACATTTAATTTCTAGCATCTGTTATCCTATCCACGTTTTTGTAGCTGTTCCTTTTTCATCAATAAGATGACCGGTATGAAATCTGTCTAGACGAAATTTCGAATTTAATTCATGAAGTTGGTCTTGAGCAATCGTATGAGCAAAAGTCCATCCCGATGCAGGGGTTGCTTTAAATCCTCCATAACACCAACCACAGTTTAAATAGACTCCTTCAATATGAGTTTTATCAATGATTGGGGATCCATCCATTGACATATCTACAATTCCGCCCCATGTTCTTAACATTTTTAATCGACTCAAATTTGGAAACATCGCAACACCCTCTGATAATACATGCTGCAGAGTTGGAAGATTTCCTCTTTGTGCGTAACTATTATATCCATCTAAATCTCCACCCATGACCATTTCTCCTTTGTCTGATTGACTACAGTAAAAATGACCCGCTCCAAATGTTACTACATGATTAAGAAAAGGTTTTACCGGTTCTGAAACGCAGGCTTGAAGAACATGTGTTTCAATAGGTAATTTCATATTTAGTTTTGTTGCCAGTAGTGATGTGCTTCCAGCTACACATAAACCAATTTTTTTTGTTTTAATATCACCTCGTGAAGTTTGTACTCCTATAATTTTTCCATTCTGAACATCAAATCCTGTAACTTCACAGTGTTGAATTATATCCACACCTAATGCGTCAGCACCTCTCGCATAACCCCATGCAACCGCATCATGTCTAGCGGTTCCTCCCCTTGGTTGCATTAAGGCACCAAAGATTGGAAACCTAGCTGAAGAAGAAAAATCAGCGAAAGGAATTTTTGTTTTTAAATCTTCTCTACTCAACATTATTGCATCAATTCCATTTAGCCTCATGGAGTTACCTCTACGCGCATATACATTTAACTGAGCATCTGAATGCGCAAGATTAATAATTCCTCTAGGTGAATACATAATGTTATAGTTTAATTCTTGAGATAAATTTTCCCAAAGCTTCATGCTGTGTTCATAAAAAAGACCATTAGCATCCCACATATAATTAGATCTAAGAATTGTTGTATTCCGTCCAACATTTCCTCCTCCTATCCAATTCTTTTCTAATATAGCCACATTGGTAATTTTATGTTCTTTTGCAAGATAGTATGCGGTAGCAAGTCCATGTCCTCCTCCACCAATTATTACAACATCATATTCTTTTTTTGGTTCAGGATCTTTCCAAGCAACTTCCCAGTTTTGGTGATTGCTGAAAGCATTTTTTATTAAACTGAATATGGAATATTTTTGCATGGTAAACAGATTATATTAGCGTTTTATATTTTTCTAATTGTAAAAGAACCTGCAAATACTGTATACATAATGCACTTTTTTATATATAGGAGGCCGATGGGAAGCATAAAATCGGATATTGAAATCGCAAGGGAAGCGAAAATGAAACCTATTAGAGAGGTTCTTGCGAAACTTAACGTGCCTGATGAACATCACGCTTTTAGTCCCATGGGTCGGCATATTGCTAAATTAAATTTAGAGTATATCGACAGTTTAAAAGAAAAAAAAAGTAATTTAATTTTAGTTACGGCTATTACCCCCACTCCTGCAGGTGAGGGAAAAACCACAACGTCCGTCGGCTTATGTGATGGATTAAATAAAATTGGAAAAAAATCAATTGTTTGCATAAGAGAGCCAAGCCTTGGCCCTTCTTTTGGAATGAAAGGTGGTGCTGCTGGTGGAGGTTACGCACAAGTTGTTCCCATGG
>Ga0208409_1000995_pt1 | contig 11896 bp, 13 predicted proteins | sample ETNtaG_29_FD_185784 | JGI IMG/M metagenome (GOLD analysis project Ga0208409, IMG submission 185784) | Marine microbial and viral communities from oxygen minimum zone, Eastern Pacific Ocean - ETNP201406SV201 (SPAdes) (version 2) | ecosystem: Environmental > Aquatic > Marine > Oceanic ...
TTGGCTGGTTGATTTCTTCTATTTCTTAATCTCTCATACTTTTGAAATATTTTTTCTGCCTCCTCATATGACTCGTCCGTTTTGTCTTTAATATAACCTCCCATTAATAAATTTTCTTCAACTGTCATATCTGGAAAAACAGAATTATCTTGTAAAATATATGCTATTCCAACATTTTTTAATTTTTCTGCTGGTGTAAGATTTGTAATATCTTTTCCATCTATTTCTATTTTTCCAGAAAAAATATTTGTAAATCCATAAATCGAATGAAGAATTGTTGATTTTCCAGCTCCATTTGGTCCAATTAAACAAAGTGACTGTGCCTTACCTACAAATAAATCAAGATTATGTAAAATTTCCATTTTTCCATAACCAGCTGATAAATTGCTTATTGTTAAATGAATATCAGAAGGAGATAGTTTTTTTAAATCTTCAGATTTTGGTGCATCTCCTAAAACTGAATATTGATCTGTCATTATTGTGCTCCTAAGTAAGCATCTATTACACGCTTATCATTTTTTATTTCTTCAGGTGTTCCATTGGCTAAAAGTTGTCCGTGTGCTAAACAAAAAATATTTTGTGCTAATTGCATTATAACTCTCATATTATGTTCAATAACTAAAAGAGTTATTCCAAATTCTTTATTAACTTTAATTAATCTATCGATAATTCCATTAATTAAAGTGGGATTAATTCCAGCTGTTGGCTCATCTAATAAAAGCATTTTTGGCTCATTCATTAGTGCCATTGCAAGTTCTAATAGCTTTTGTTGACCAAAAGATAAGTCTCCGGCCCTAAGCTTTCTTTTTTGATAAAGACCTACAAAGTTTAATAGATTTTCTGCCTTTTCATTAAGTTCTGGTGGTATTTTTGAAAACACAGAAAATACTCCATCATTTTCTGATTTATTACTTATAAGCATATTGTCTACACAATTTAATTTTCCATAAATTCTTGTTTGTTGAAAAGTTCTTAATAATCCTAATTTTGCAACAACAGGTACGGGTAATTCAGAAACTTCTGTACCATTAAATTTAATTGAACCGTTATCTATTGGATGAGTTCCAACAATTGAATTAAATAATGTTGTTTTTCCAGAGCCATTTGGACCAATTAAACCAACAATTGATCCTTGTTCAACTGACATTGAAACATCAACGTTAGCTTTAACTCCACCAAAAGATTTACTCACATTATTAACTTCTAAAATACTCATTTTAATTCCACGTGTGCCTTTCTGTCAGCTTCATCTATAACCTCTCCAAATCTTTCTGGAAATTTTTCTCTTAACCATCCCATTATTCCTTCTGGGAAAAATACGACAATAACAACAATTAAAACTCCTAAAGCAACATATTGCCAACCTAAAAAGAAAGTCCAAAAACCTTCTTTAAATAAATGAAATACTGTAGCACCAACAACTGGTCCCCAAAGAGTTCCTTTTCCTCCGAGAATTGCCATTAAAACCATAAACACACCAAAAGTTGGTCCAGCAAAAGCAACTTCAACCGGTTCAATGTATCCTATCATGTTGCCCATTAAACCTCCCGCAATACCAACAAAAAAAGCAGAAACCATCCATCCAATAATTTTATATCTCATTGTATAAATTCCCATTGCCTCAGCTTTATCTTCATTGTCTCTAATTGCGTTAAGCACTAACCCAAATCTAGTTTTGTAAGCCCATTGCAAAAATAAAAATGTAGCAACAACCAAAGCAAAACAAGTAAAGTAAAAAAATTCAGACCTAAGTTCTGTATCGCCAATATTTTTTGGCCATGGTGGAGTAGTCATTCCTTGGCCAGCACCAACTAATTCTATACCACCTGCAATTTCTCCTGCAGCTATTGCAAGTCCCAAAGTACAAATTGCAAAATAATGACCCCTTAAACCTAAAATTCCATAACCTATTAATCCAGCAACAATCATTGGAACTATGCCTGCAAAAATTAACCCAATAAAAAATCCTTGAAAATATTGTGGAGGAGTATGTACAAACGTTTTTTCACCTCCTGCTTCGGTCCATTCTGCAAGAGGGAAAAACATTCCTATTTGGATGCTGGCACATAAATACATTCCAATACCAAAAAAAAGAATATTTCCAAAGGTATTGTAGCCCATTTGGCCACCCTGAACATCCCATGTCATTGCAAGAACAATTAAAATCCACAAAAATGAAATTTGAAGTTTAAATGCAGGAAAAATAAATGGCGCAACTAAACCAAGTATTAATATTGCAGAATATAGTAAAATATTTTTTTTCATTTACTTTATTTTTTCTTTTAATTTTTTTCTAAAAATTTCATCCACAGTAAAATAATGACCGCTTTCGTCATGGATACTTGTTCCAGAACTATGGTATTCGTCTATATGTTTTTGAAATTTATCTATATCTATTTCAATCTCTTGACCATTATCATCTTTAATTTTAATCACTTCAAATACTCTCTTTTTCTTGATAATTTAAATCTTCTATAAACAAGAATTAAAACCAGAAGCATAAATACTGATCCAATTCTAAACTCTGTACCTAAAATATAATCTGCAAATTCTTCAAATACTCCTAACCCCATACCAGATAAAGCAACACCTGGTAAATTTCCAAGCCCCGCAACAATTACAATCATAAAAGATCTAACTGTGTAAGGAAGTCCTACATATGGATGTAATGTGAAAGTTATTGCAATTAAAGAACCTGCCACACCACAAAGTGCTGCATTTATACCAGAAGTAGCAGCATAAACTTTTTCAGTATCAACGCCTAAAATCTTTGCCGCTCTAGCATTTTGTGCAGTTGCTCTTATTGCGCGACCTAGTTTAGATTTTTTCATATAATAAACTAAACCAATTGCAAATATAATGCTTACAACTGCTGAAAATATTTTTGAATTTGGAAGAGTTACTGAATTATCAAACAACATTGTGGTTCCAAAGTTTGAATTAGCAACAACAACATCAGCTCCAAAAATAAAATTCATTAATTGCTGGGCTAAAATGCTTATTCCAAACGTTGCTAAAATTGAGATAAACATATCTCTGTCGACAACTTTATTAATTACTAATTTGTAAAGTCCTACTCCAACAAAATACATAATTATCGGAGAAACAATCACGCCAAATGCAGGATGAATGCCAGCCACATACATAAAATATGCTATGTAGCCACCCATTATAACTAGTTCGCCTTGGGCAATATTTATTATATTCATCACGCCCCATTGCAATGCCATACCGTATGCAATAAGAGCAAAAAGAATTCCAAGTAAAATACCATCCATGGATGCTTGGACTATCAATATTGGCGCTTTAAAAATTAATAAATCCATAGATTTTAAAAAAAATGCCCCCTATGAATTAGAGGGCATTAAATATTATTTTTTATCTTTCAGACCACTTAGGAGTTGGATGAACTAATTTATGAGAAGCCCATTTAGTTGGAGCAACTAATCTATTAGCGCAAGAATCTCCTTCGCATCTAACTTGGAATAATACCATTGGCTTAGCAGTGTTTTGTCCGCCTGATCCAAATTTTACATTTCCATAGAAAGTTTCCATATCAGTTTTTGCTAAAGCATCTCTAACTTTATCTTTATCTAGAGAATTTGCTCTTTCAAAAGCACTTTTCCAAACTAATAGTGCTGCAGCAGATTCAGCTGCTTGATAAGGAGGAGCATATCCATATGCAGCATTAAAGTCTTTATCGAATTTAATACCATTTCCAAAAAACTTATCACTATAAGTTAACTCTTTATGCCATTGCGCTGCGCAAAGTGCATACTCGGAGTTTTTGCCATGTTGTTTTGCTAATTTTGAAGCATCACAGTGTGTCATAGCTAACATTGGAACATCAACTTTCATTTCAGATATTTGTCTGATTGCAGTTAAAGCACCTTTTGAGTGACCCGATACAACTAATACATCTGGCTTAGTAGCTTTAACTTTAGCCAAAGTTGCTGCCATATCATTTAGTTCTTTTGGCAATTTGTCATCAATAGTAATTTTAGAACCTGTTCTTTTAGCTGCATCAACAATACCTAATCTCACGTCTTGAGAAAAAGCATCTTGTTCGAATGCCATAGCAATCTTAACTGGTTTTCCACCATTTTTTTCAACAGCTAAATCTATTGCTACTTCAAGATATTGGTTTGCAGGCGAAAGTACTGCAAATAAATATTTATATCCCTTTGTAAACAATGATCTAGAAGCGCCATTTGCTTCAACCATAGGAATTTTATTTTCCTCAGTTACTGGCGCCATCGCTTTTGTTAAACCAGAACTGTAAGGTCCAAGCATATAGTGAACACCGTCTTGTTTTATTAATCTTTCCGCAAGTTGTGCTGCTCTACCAGAATTTGACTCGTCATCGTAATATATAATGTCAAATTTATAAGTTTTTCCACCAACGCTAACACCACCCATACTGTTAATTCTTTCAACAGCTAAATTGTAGCCGTTTTTAGTATGTTTTCCGTTAGTTGAATACTTCCCTGTTAAAGAAACAGCAGCGCCTAAAATGATTTTATCACCTACAACTTTAGAAAAAGAAATTGTAGTTGAAGTCAATATTAAAGCAATTGCAGAAACAAATACTAAAATAAACTTATTCAATTTATTCATTTATTTCCCTTCTTTAAAAATTAATTTTTAATTAAATAATTAAACAACCATTTAATCAAAAAAACAATATATCTAATTGACTTAGGTCAAACTTAATAATTTTGGGTAGCGGCAATTATAAGTGCTATAATTAATAAAACACACGCTGAAATTGTATTAATTACTCTTGGGTTTGTTTTTATCCAAACAATCAATTTATTAGCAAGAATTGCATAAGCAATTAAAGATACAAAATCCAAAACCATGTAAGTTGTGATTAAAATAAAAAATTGAACAATATAATTAGAACTAAAATCTATAAATTGTGGAAAAATCAAAGGAAAAAATGCCCAAGCTTTAGGGCTAGTTCCAGCAACTAAAAAACCATCTTTAAAGAAAGAAAAAATACTTTTTTCTGAATGATTGTTTGAATTTATATCTTTTGGTTTGCTCTTATAAATATCATAAGACAAATACATTAAATAAATTATACCAATCCATTTAAAAAAATTTAAAAAGTTTGGATTATCAGAAAAAAAAGACCCAATAACAAAAATTACTAGAGTTCCTTGAATAAAATTTGCTGTAACGTCTCCTAAAGCTGTCCAAAAACATTTAGAAACTCCGTAATTCATTGAATATGAAATAATAACAATTCTTGGTGTGCCTGGAGTTATAAAAAGAAATAAAATTATCTGCAAAAAAAGAAAATAATCTAAAGGGAGCATTTTTTGAGGATAGCCCTAAAAAACCGGGAGCTAAAAATGGCTAGATTAGGACTATCTAAAAGTCATAATATCAAAATCATTAAAAATTTCATTAAACATTTCTTTCATTTTAAAGATTTTTTTAAGAAAAATAGTCACAGTCAAATTTAAAAATACAGCAAATTGTCAAATAGTCCAAATTGGGTTTTTGGAAAACTCTGTTTTTAATGTTTTAAAATTTAAAAATAAAAATGAAGAAATTAAAAAAAAAACGACTATATATGAATTATGAAAAAAGTGACCGTCTATACGGGACCTGGATGTGCTTTCTGTAATGCAGCAAAAAAATTACTGATAAGAAACAACATTCCATTCAATGAAATTAATATTGCTATTGAAGAAGGATTAAGAGAAGAAATGATCAAAAAATCAAATGGTAAAAGAACAATACCACAAATTTTTTTTGATAATTATCACGTTGGTGGTTACGAAGAATTAAGAGTGTTAGAAAAAAAAGGTGAACTACTTAATTTAATTAAATAAATCTATTGAATTGTTATTTGACAATATGGTTCTTTTAGCCACATGACGCAAGCGTCATCTGTTGCTCCAAGTGCTGTATTGGTGTTAAAAATTACCTTAATTAATGGTGATTTAATTCCTACTGTATAGGGCGAAGTAAGTTCATAAATCATTACCATATTTCCACCGTCTAAAGTCATTGTGGTTGCATATGTCGGCGATGAGTAAGACATTGGAATATCTGAGCCACCCGTTGAACCATCTGAGGCATCATAAGTTGCAGCATTTGCTAAATACATTGTTGTTGAAACTGCAGTACCTGTGCCAGCATCTAACATACTTGTAGCAGTGCTATCAGTTCCCCCGTCAGTAACACAAGTTGTACTACCAGCTGTCACGCTTCCTGTTGCAGTAAATGATCTGCTAATAGTTACTCTAAGGTGAGAATAGGTTGTTCCCAAAGGTAAACCAGTAGTAGCCGCATAACTACCAATGTCACTTCCTGCACTTGTAGAAGCAATATCGACAGGCATAGTGGATGAACCAATGACAGTTGATGTAGCACAAGCGCTATCTTCACAGAGTTCTACTTGTTTCATTGTTACTACATATTCCGTCGCTGCACCTATTCCGGATGCTGCGTAACTTTTATTAAAAAACAAAATAGTTAGAGCAAAAACTAAAAATATTTTTTTCATTAATTTGCTCCTCGTGCTATTACTACTCCGGTAGTTTCGATTTCAACGGTTATTGTGTTAGTTCTTCTAACTTTAGTTAACATTTCTCCACTAACATCTGACATTTCAAATGCTACATCGGATAAACCATCAAGTGCGGTTGGTCTATCTTTGGGAGGATAACTATAAGTAAGTTTCAAAAATTCTTCTGTCTTTGTAATATTGTTGTCGTCAAAACCTGCTTCGAGTGTCACAGTTTCAGTTAAATTTAATTCTGTTTTAAGGATCCTTCCTTCAGAGTCCTTTGAGTTTTTTGACTTCATCCATTTATAATCTGTATAAACAATATTTGCCCAAGGCAAGTTGGGAACTTGACCTACCAAATTTATATCATAGCCATCTAAAACTCTTTCTACGGTGGCTCCAACATCATTTCCACCACCATCACTTTCTGTAAGAGCCTTATAAAAGTTACCATTTGCTTCAAATACAGAAGATTTAATTTCTGCTCCAACGCTCATCCTACTATTAGAAAATATATCATGATCTAAAAAAGTATTTACTCCAACAAATCTAGTTTTATCATTTGAAAGAAATCTATGTCCATATCCTACATTCAAAGTTTGTCTAGAGTCTCCTTGAACATAATTGTTGCTAATTTGTAACTGATAGAAATTAAGTCTATCATCATGAATATTGATTGGTCTAACAATCATTATACTGTATTCGGGCTTGCCTTCTTTTTTTGCATTAATAGAAATTTCTGTATCTCCAGGTCCATCAAATAATTTTTCTGCAATGAAGCCTTCTAATTTATTTTCTCCTTTTTCATAAACTTTATTAATTACACCTTCCAACGAATCGGCAAATGAAATTGCTGGATAAATAGATAAAAAAAATAATATTAAAATTTTTCTCATTTTTCTGATTTTTCATTAAACATTATTTGATTAATAAAACAACCTGTAACTTTGGTATTGAGCTATATCAATTATTAATAGCTTAATAATAATCTATAATTAATATTTCATTTTTCTTTAAAAATCAGGCAAATTCCATTGTTACAATACCTTTTGCCTGTGGGTTGTGGTCCATCTTTAAAGATATGTCCGTGGTGACCGCCACATTTTTTACAATGATATTCTGTTCTTGCGTATCCTAAATGATGATCTGTTTTTGTTTCAAACACATCGGGCAATGATTCAAAAAAAGATGGCCAACCCGATCCGCTTTCATATTTTTTTTTAGAATCAAATAATTTTGTATCACATCCCACACAATAGTAACTGCCTTCCTTTTTTTCATTGTTTAAAGGACTGCTACTTGGCGCTTCGGTTCCTTCTTCATATAAAATATGTTTTTGTTCTGCTGTTAAATCTTGTTTTTTATTCACTCTATAACTCTAATTGGTTTTCCATTCACACATGCTTCTAAATTTTCTATCATCTGGGAATAAAATATAGAATAATTTTCCGCCGTTACATAACCTAAATGAGGAAGCAATAATGCATTTGGTAAAAAACGTAACTTATGGTCATTAGGTAATGGTTCTTTTTCATAAACGTCAATACCTGCTCCTGCTATAACATTGGTTGATAATGCTATTATTAAATCATCTTCGTTTACAATTGGTCCTCTTGAAGTGTTAATTAAAAAAGCAGTTTTTTTCATCATATCAAATTCTTTCAACTTTATTAATTCTCTGTAACGATCTCCTAAAACTACATGAATTGAAATAAAATCTGAAGTCTTTAATAAATCTTCTTTGCTAACTGGAAGAATATCTAATTTTTTACACTGGTCTAGATCTAAGTTTTCACTCCAGGCAACAACCTGCATACCAAAAGCTTTTGCTATTTTGGCAACTTGAGAACCTATTTTTCCAAGACCAATTAACCCTAAAATTTTTCCTTTTAATTCAACACCAATGGTTGTTTGCCAATATCCTTGATACATATTGTCAATTTCAGATTTAATATTTCTGGCTAAACCTAAAATTAAAGCCCAAGTTAATTCAGCTGTAGGATTAGCGTTTATATCTGTGCCAGAAATTATAATATTTTTTTTTTTTGCGACTTCTAAATCTATTGCCTTGTTCCTCATGCCACTAGTAATAATAAATTTTAATTTTTTTAAATTATTAATTAAATTTTTTGTAATTTGTGTTCTTTCTCTCATTATTAAAAGAGCTTCATATTCTTGAAGACTTTTTATTGCCTCATCTTCATTATTGAAAGGTTCGTTAAAAATCTTTATTTCGTATTTTCCCTCAAGCTTTTTTAAATCTACAAATTCTTGTGAAGCATTTTGATAATCGTCAAGTATTGCAACTTTAATCATATTTTCTTTCTATTTGATAAAATTATGCCGCTAAAAATAAATATTGCTCCTAAAAAATGATAAAACATAAATTTTTCACCAAATATTATCATGGCCATTACGGCTCCAAAAATTGGCATTAGATGCAAAAATATTCCTGAACGATTTGCTCCAATTATTGATATGCCTTTAATCCAAAAGAAGAAAGAACAAAGACCAGGAAATAAAACAACATATGTCAAAGTTAAATAAAATGGTTTTCCTAATTTTATTAAATATCCCATGTTCATTTCAATAAAATATATAGGAATTAAAAAAACTAAACCAAATGTAATAACAACTTCTAAAAGTGATATTTGTGATAATTCATATTTTTTTTTCTTTAATAATGCTGAATAGGTTGCCCAAGAAAACATGGCAACAACCATAGTTATATCTCCTTTATTAAAATTTAATGTTTTTAATATTTCTATATCGGCCTTTGTTATAATAAAAACAACGCCGGTTAAGGAAAGAATTACACCAATAATTTGAAAGACATTTGTCTTTTCAATTTTTAAAAGAGATGAAATAAATATAATCATAACAGGAATTGTTGAAATCATTAAAACCCCACTAATAACCTGCGTAAAATTTAATGAATAATAAACTATTGAATTAAATATGGTTATACTTGTAATTCCTAAAATTATAAAAAAACCTACATTATTCATAATGTAATCCTTTTTTTTAATTATTTCTTTATATGTGAATGGAAAGAGTATTAGCCAAGCAAAAAGCCATCTGTAAAAATTTAATGAAAATGGAGGAATCTCATAAATACTTGCTGCCTTACCTACAATAAAATTTCCTGACCAAAAAAGTGTTGTTAAAAACAACAAAAGGTAAGCCAAGTTATTTTTATTTTTCATGAGTTTATGAAAATCTTATAGAGCTGTAAGGCTCTAAATTTAGGTTAGTATTTTCATTTGCAATCATTCTTGAAATAATTTTTCCTGAAATAGCTCCTAATGTCCAACCTAAATGGTGATGACCGAATGAATAAAATACGTTTTTATAATTTTTAGAAGGACCTATAACTGGAAGGTAGTCTGGCAATGTTGGTCTAAAGCCTAACCATTCGTCCTCATGCTCTGGCAATCCATCTAATAAAAATTTAGCATTATTTACTAAATTTTTTATTCTACTTTTGCTTATTGGATTTTTCAAACCACCAAATTCTACTGTTCCTACTACTCTTAACCCTTGTTCCATAGGCGTCATTCCAAAACCTCTGTTTTGAAACACAACGGGACGTGAAATTAAATGTTCACAATCTTTAAAGTGAATGTGGTAACCTCTTTCTGTATCTAAAGGAATTTTTTCATCCATTTGATCTGTTAATATTTTTGAAAAGGCACCACAAGTAATTAAAATTTTTTCAAAATTAAAGGAATTTTCTGTTGTTTTTATTATTGGTTTTTCTTCTGAAAAATTAATAGTTTCAACATTGCTTTTTAAAAATTTTCCTCCCTTTGATAAAAATAAATTAAATAATTTTAACCAAATTTTGCCAGGATTTCTTGCATGTCTAGCTTTTTTATAAAAAACTCCACTGTGGTAAACTTTTTTAATGTTTGGTTCTAAATCGTGAATTTCTTTTTTACTAAGTAGTTGCTGTTCTGCCCCTATTTCGTTTCTAATATTAATTTCTAACTCTCTACTTTTCAAATTCTGATCATTCCAAATATACATAATTCCTTTATTTTCTACTAATCCAGATAAATCAATTTCCTCAAACAATTCGTCATACGCTGGCAAAGCTAAATCTAATATCTGGTGCATATATTTAGCGGTATGCATCATATTTTTTGTGCTACAATTTTTTAAAAATTTTAAAAACCAGGGAATCATTTTTGGAACATAATTCCATTTTAAAGCTAGAGGTCCAGTAGAGCTCAAAAGCATTGCTGGTATATCTGCCAAAATATCAGGTCTATTTAAAGGAATAGAAGCATAAGGTGAAAAATGTCCCGCATTCCCATATGATGCTGCTAAATTTCCAGGTTCGTCTCTGTCAAACAAAGTTATTTCATAACCTTTTTTTTGAAGAAATAGTGCGCTGCATACTCCTTGAATTCCAGATCCCAAAACTCCAATTTTTAAATTTTCTGACATAATCTGAATATATAATAATATAAATTGTTTTGTTTTAGGAAATTAATTGACGATGATATATTTTCGCACTCATAACAATACTTAAACCTATCATTGTAGCTAACATTGAAGAACCACCATATGAAATTATTGGCAATGGTGAACCCACTATAGGTAATAATCCTAATACCATGCTCATATTTACAACTACATAAATAAAAATTGCCGCACCAAAACCATAACAATATAATTTAGCAAAAAAACTTCTACAAATAGTTCCTATGAAAATTATTCTATAAATCATTAATGAATAAATTGATAATAAGGCTAATGATCCTAAAAAACCAAATTCTTCTGAGAATAATGTAAAAATAAAATCTGTATGTTTTTCTGGCAGAAACTCGAGATAATTTTGCGTTCCTTTTAATAATCCTTTTCCCCATATACCACCAGAACCAATTGCAATTTTCGATTGAATTAGTTGATATCCAGAACCCAAGGGATCTCTTTCAGGATCAAAAAAAGCTAATATTCTTAATTTTTGATATGGTTTCAAAAAAGATATAACAAATGGAGCTGAAATTATTAAAACCAAACCAGTATAAACAAAATATTTGACATTTACTCCAGATAACCAAATAACAACCATTCCACTTGATGCAATTAATATGGACGTTCCAAGATCTGGTTGAGTTAAAACTAGTCCAGTTGGTATTAGCAAAACCATTATTGGACTTAATAAATTTCTAAATTTATTTACATTGTTAACTTGCATTCGATGATAGTATTTTGCAAAACAAATAATTATTGCAATTTTCATTAATTCTGACGGTTGTAAGTTTATAAAATACAAACTAATCCATCTTTGAGAGCCAGAAGCTGTTATTCCATAAAAAAAAGCGTATATTAAAAGCAAAACAATTATAAAATAAAAAAAAT
>Ga0208409_1000997_pt1 | contig 11893 bp, 10 predicted proteins | sample ETNtaG_29_FD_185784 | JGI IMG/M metagenome (GOLD analysis project Ga0208409, IMG submission 185784) | Marine microbial and viral communities from oxygen minimum zone, Eastern Pacific Ocean - ETNP201406SV201 (SPAdes) (version 2) | ecosystem: Environmental > Aquatic > Marine > Oceanic ...
GCAGGGAGGATATTTTAAATCATCGAAAACAGAAATTTCTTTCTATTGGAAGGAAGAAAGGCCTAGTAAAAAATATTGACAGCAGAGATAGAATGACCATGGAAGAAAATGTTTTTTCAAATTTAAAGCAAAAAATTAATAAAAATAAAATAGTTATGATAATTACACTAGCACTAGCTGCTCTAGTTTCATTAACGTTATTGTACCTATAGTGCGCCACAGCAATGTTTAAATTTTTTTTCTGTAACAGGACATCTTTCATTCCTAGATATTTTTTGATTTTTTTTTGCCAGCAATAGGCAATCGGGATTATTTGCCACGTTTATTTTATTAATATTTAAATTTTTATTTTTTTCTTGCTGATTTTCGACTGATTTTTCAACAATAACAAGATTATTTAAAATGGAAATAGTATCAGTTTTAATTTTCTCAAGTAATTTTTCAAATAAACCAAAGGTCTCTTTTTTATACTCAACAAGAGGATCTCTTTGGCCATATCCTCTTAATCCAATTACCTGTCTTAGTTGTTCTAAATATTGAAGATGAGACTTCCAATTCATATCCAAAGTTTGAATAAATATTCTTCTTTCCAATTCATTATTTTGCTCGTCATTTATAAATTCTACTCTTTTTAGTCTCTGTTGGATAAACTTGTCCACAATATATTTTTTAAAATTTTCGTCATCCATATTCATCAAGTTGTTTATTTCTTCTTCACTAATACTTCTTCCTAACAAAGATTTAATTTTAATATTTACGCTTTTATTTTTTGGATCTTTTCTAAGAATTTTTTTATCTTCAACAATTTGATCAATTAATTCCTTAAGAAAGTGTGTCGTCAGAGTGCTTACAGATGAACTTGACAAGATTTCTCTTCTTTGAGAAAAAACCACCTTTCTTTGGTCATTATTACAGTCATCGAATTTCAATAAAGTTTTCCTAATATCGTAATTTCTTGCCTCAACTTTTTGCTGCGCCCTTTCCAAAGCTTTATTAATCCAAGGATGATCAATAGATTCGTTCTCCTTTAATCCAAATTTTTTAAGCATGGCATCTATAGATTCTGAACCAAATATTCTCATTAAATCATCTTGAAGACTTATATAAAAAATTGAATTTCCCTGATCTCCCTGTCGTCCTGCCCTGCCTCTTAATTGGTTATCTATTCTCCGTGATTCATGACGTTCAGATCCTATTACAAAAAGTCCACCAAGTTCTTTAACTTTGTTTTTTTCTTCGATGGTAGAATTGTCATTTTTGTCAATTTGCTTTCCACCCAATTTTATATCTTGACCTCTGCCGGCCATCGAGGTTGCAATAGTTACAGTATTCAATTTTCCTGCATCGGCAATAATTTGTGCTTCTTTTTCATGATGTTTTGCATTCAACACAGAATGTTTAATGTTTTTTTTCTTAAGCAATGACGAATACATTTCTGACTTTTCAACACTGGTTGTTCCGACCAAAATTGGCTGTCCTTTCTTGTGGCATTCAAAAATTTTATTTACTATCGCAAGATTTTTTTCCTGTTCTGTTCTGAAAATTTGATCATTCCAGTCTTTCCGTATCATTGGTTTGTGAGTAGGAATCGAAACAATTGGCAATTTATATATGTCAAAAAATTCTTCAGCCTCTGTGGCTGCCGTACCGGTCATTCCGCTAAGCTTGTGGTACATTCGGAAGTAATTTTGATAAGTTATTGATGCCAGAGTTTCATTTTCAGATAATATTTCCACATATTCCTTTGCCTCTAAAGCTTGATGGAGTCCATCAGAAAATCTTCGTCCTTCTAAAATCCTTCCTGTGTGTTCATCTATTATCTTAACGCAGTTATCTTTCACCATGTAATCTTTGTCTTTGGTAAACAAATAATTAGCCCTTAGAGCTTGATTAACATGATGAACTAAACCCATATTTTCAGGATCATAAAAATTATTATTTTTTAGAATTTCAGCATTGGAAAATATTTTTTCAACACTGTCTGTTCCTTTATCAGTTAGCATGATATTTTTATCTTTTTCATCAATTTCAAAATCGGTTTTGTTTAGTTGTTTTATTAATTTATCGATAGCCAAATATCTGCTTGTTTTGTCTTCTGTGGCACCAGAAACTATAAGCGGTGTTCTTGCTTCATCGACAAGTACAGAATCTACTTCATCGACGATGCAAAAATTATGACCTCTCTGAACAATGTCAGAAATAGAAAGTTTCATGTTATCTCTTAAATAATCAAAACCAAATTCACTGTTGGTTCCGTATGTGACATCGTAATTGTAATTTTTCTTTCTATTATAATCGTCCAAACTATTTGTTATACATCCGACCTGTAATCCCAAAAAATGGTAAATTTTACCCATCCATTCGGAATCTCTCTGAGCTAAATAGTCATTAACAGTCACAACATGAACTCCCTTTTCTTCTAAAGAGTTTAAATAGACAGGTAACGTAGAAACCAAAGTTTTTCCCTCTCCAGTTTTCATTTCGGCGATTTTATTTTCGTGTAAAACAATTCCACCCATTAATTGGACATCATAATGTCTTTCATTTAGCGTTCTAAAGGCAGCCTCCCTAACCAGGGCAAAAGTTTCTGGCAATAGACTTTCTAGGCTTTCTCCTTTTTTAAATCTTTGTTTAAATTCCATAGTTTTTTTTGGAAATTGATCATCCATAAAATTTTTAACTGCATCTTCATTATGGTTAATTTGCGTCACTAATGATTTGAGTCTATCCAATTCTCTATCATTATCTGATTTGAAAATTTTTTTGATAAATCTTGGAATATTCAACATTTTAATATTATTTTTTCATTTGATGAAATTTCATAAAGCTAGTATTTATATAATTATTTATTATCAAAATTAAACAAAATGACTATTAATTTAAAAAATTTGTTAAATCCAAATACAAAAACATCCAAAATGGGAGATTTTCAAGAGTTAAAGAGTATAGAAGGACTTTCTATATCTGCCGTTTCGGCTGATTTGTACGGAGATGGCAGAGATGATTTATCTTTGTTTTATTTCAAAGACGGGGCAAAATATGCTGCACTTTACACAAAATCTAATATTGTTTCGGAAAGCATTCATTGGAATTTGAAAATTAAAAGTAAATTTGTAAGAGCTTTATTGGTAAATACAAAAAATGCCAATACATTTACTGGGAAACAAGGTTTTCAAGGTTTAAAAAAATTGTCTCGGTCACTATCAAAATATTTAACATTAAAATTGGCTCAAGCACCAAAAGGAATAAGAGATGCAATTGATACGAACGAAATAATTTTTGCTTCTACTGGTGTTATTGGAGATGTTTTTCCAACAGAAAAAATAAAAGAACGAATTCCATATTTAATTCAAAATTTAAAAGATATTCAAAATAAATATGTTTGGCTTAAAGCAGCATCATCAATCCTTACTACGGATACGCGTCCAAAACTAGCTTTTGAAGAATGTGAAATTGGAAGTAAAAAAATTAAAATTTCCGCTATAGCTAAGGGATCAGGAATGATAGCACCTAAATTAAACTACAACCATGCTACCATGTTGGCATTCATATTTACCGATGCAAATATTCCATCAGCTGTTTTAAAGGGATTACTATCGAGAAATATTAATACAACATTTAATGCAATCACCGTTGATGGTGATACATCTACAAATGATGCGGTTATGATCTTTGCTACTGGGAAAATAAAAAATTCAAAAATATACAACATTTTAGATCCAAAATTAAAAAGATTTGAAAAAGCTTTGCACAATGTGATGTTAAATTTGTCAAAACAAATTGTTGTAGACGGCGAAGGTGCAAAAAAATTTGTAACAATCAATGTAAGCAAGGCAAGATCAATGCAAGGGGCAAAAAAAATTGCATTTTCTGTCGCAAATTCTCCTTTAGTTAAAACTGCTGTTGCAGGCGAAGATCCCAACTATGGTAGGATTATAATGGCGATTGGAAAATCGAAAGAAAATATAGCACCCAATAATCTAACAATTAGATTTGGAAAATTCACTGTTGTAGAAAATGGTAAGCAAATTGACAATTATAACGAAGAAATTGTTAGGAACTATATGAGATGGAATGCTATAGAAATTAATATTGAATTAAATATGGGCAAAAGTAATTTTACCGTTTATACTTGTGATTTTACTAAGGATTATATTGATATCAATACCGATTATAGAAACTAACTTGAATTATTAAAAAATAATTATTAATTAAATAAGTATGATCAAATACAGTTTAACATGTAAGTGCAGTTGTACTTTCAATAGCTGGTTTGCAAGCTCTAATGAATTTGGAAGACTTATGAAAAAAAAGTTGATTACATGCATTGAATGTAATTCAAATAATGTAAACAAATCTATAATGGCACCCAATGTATCTGGTTCAAAAAAAAATGACAATATAAATTATAAATTTCAAAAAAATATAAAAAAAAAAATTATTGAATATCAAAAATTTATTAAAAAAAATTGTAGGTATGTTGGCGATAGATTTGCTCAAGAAGCTAGAAGTATTCACTACAATAAAAAAGAAACAAAAAGTATTTATGGCAGAGTAACCACTGAAGAAATTGATGAATTAAATGAAGAAGGAATAGAAACTATTACCATCCCATGGTACGATAAAACTGAAAATTAAATTATTTTTTTATGAAAGAAGATATATAGTTTACCGAGTTGTCCTTACTAGTTTTCCATTGATCTAGTAGTGGATTATATATCATTCCGTGAATTCCATTTGATTTTAAATTGTGTTTCATTGTTATTTTAATTAATTCTTCGGGCTTTACAAACAAATTCCAATCATGTGTTCCAATTGGTAACCATTTTAAAATATATTCTGCCCCAGCGATTGCAAATAGATAAGACTTTAAGGTTCTGTTGATTGTTCCAATGAATATAATTCCGTTTTTTTTTAATAAATTTGCACAAGATTTTATAAAATAGTTTAAATCAGAAACATGTTCAACAGTTTCCATATTTAAAATTACATCAAATTTTTTTTTGATTTTTAATTTTTCAGGCGAGGCAGTTACATAATTAATTTTTAGTTTATTTTTTTTAGCGTGAATTTTAGCAATATCAATATTTTTTCTTATAGCATCAATTCCAGTTACTTTTGCACCAAGTCTACACATTGGTTCCGATAACAGGCCACCTCCACAACCTACATCCAACAAAGAAAGGTTGTTCAGTGGGCTTTTTAAATTGGTAATATTAAAATGCTCAATAATGTTTTGCTTTATGTATTTAATTCTAACTGGATTAAGTTTATGTAAAGGCTTAAATTTTCCTAGAGGATTCCACCATTCTTCAGATAACTTCGAAAATTTTTCAATTTCTTTATAATTTATTGTGTTCAAAATAGATTATCTTGTGAAAATTAATTATTAAGAGTATTTTTACCAAAATTTTTTATAAGTATAAATAAATAGTATTAAATAATTATGCCTTTATTAGTTTTAAAATTTGGTGGTACTTCCGTAGGTAGCTGCGAAAAAATTATAAAAGTAGCAAAACTGATCAAAAAGTATCATGATAAAAAAAATAAAGTTATCGTTGTATCTTCGGCCATGACCGGAGTTACAAACGATTTAGATAGAAAATCAAAAAGCATTAGTGAAAAATTTGAAAAGTCAGAATATGATGTTTTAGTTTCAGCTGGTGAACAAATTGCTTGTTCATTATTAGCAGGATCTCTTATAAAATTAGGACTAAAATCAAGATCTTGGTTAAGTTGGCAGATACCTATACTAACTGACGGCAAGTATGCTTCATCACGAATAAAAAAAATTAATACAAAGGATGTTCTATCCTTTGTTAACAAAGGTGGCATACCTGTAATAACTGGATTTCAAGGAATTTCGATTGAAAAACGTGTTACAACTCTTGGAAGAGGTGGATCAGACGCATCAGCAATAGCTATTGCTAAATTTTTCAATGCCGATAGTTGCATAATTTATACAGATGTTGACGGCGTTTATACAACAGATCCAAGAGTTAATTCGAAAGCAAAAAAAATTGATAAAATCTCATATGAAGAAATGTTAGAAATGGCATCTCTCGGCGCCACTGTTATGCAACCATCGTCTATTCAGGATGCAATGTTAAATAATATAAAAATAGATATTAGATCTACTTTTTCGAAAAATCCTGGAACAAAGATTACAGATGAAATTAGCGCTACAAACAAAAAAATAATAACTGGAATCTCGTATACAAAAAATGAAGCTAAAATTACTGTAGTAGGCGTGCGGGATCAGCCTGGAGTAGCCTCTGAAATATTCAAACCTTTGAAAGATATAAATTTGGATATGATAGTACAAACATCCTCTGCCGATGGGGGAGAAACTGATATTACTTTTACAATAAAAAAAGAAGATATTAAAAGAGTTATAAATCTATTAAAAAAGAATAAAAAAATTTCCTATGAAAAAATTATTCATGATGACAAAGTTTCGAAGGTATCAATAGTTGGAGCAGGAATGATTACTCAGACGGGGGTAGCACAAAAATTTTTTAAAGCATTAGCAAAAGAAAAAATTAACATAATGGTCATTTCTACCTCAGAAATAAAAATTTCTGTTATCATTGATCAAAAACATATTAATAGGGCAGTTAAAGTTTTACATAAAGAATTTGATCTGGAATAAACATAAGTAATAATGAACTTAAGACCATTTAGGGATATTAAGAGAAAAAAAACAAAAGTTATTTCTGTAGGCAAAGTAAAAATAGGAGGTGATTTTCCTATTGCCGTTCAATCAATGACCAATACTTTAACAACTGATGTTAAGGCTACAATAAATCAAATTAACGAGTTACATGATGTTGGCGCAGACATTGTTAGAGTATCTTGTCCAGACAAAGAATCTTCTTTATCTTTAAAGGAAATAATCAGAAATGTTAAAGTGCCTATAGTTGCCGATGTTCACTTTCATTATAAGAGAGCAATCGAAGCAGCAGAATCAGGTGCTCATTGTTTAAGAATCAATCCAGGAAATATCGGTTCCAAAGAAAGAGTTTATGAAATATTAAAGTCTGCGAAAGATAATAATTGTTCTGTAAGAATTGGAGTTAATGCCGGATCATTAGAAAAAACAATTTTAGAAAAATATAAAGAACCATGCCCAGAGGCAATGGTAGAAAGTGCTCTGGAAAAAATAAAAATTTTAGAAGATAAAAATTTCTTTAATTTTAAAATTAGTGTTAAATCATCTGATGTTTTTTTATCGGTAAAAGCATACAGAGTTTTATCAGAGCAGTGCGATTATCCTTTACATTTGGGAATAACAGAGGCTGGAAGTTTAATTCCCGGAAGCGTTAAATCTTCAATTGGACTTGGCATGCTTCTTATGGAAGGTATTGGAGATACAATTCGCGTCTCTTTATCAGCTAATCCGGTAGAAGAAGTAAAAGTAGGTTTTGAAATATTAAAGTCACTAAATTTAAGGCACAGAGGTGTTAATATCATCTCTTGCCCATCTTGTGCTAGACAAGCTTTTCCTATAATTGAAACTGTAAAAAATTTGGAAAAAAAACTTACGCATATAAAAACTCCAATAACTTTGTCTATTATTGGATGCGTAGTGAATGGACCAGGTGAGGCAGCCCAAACACAAATTGGATTAACGGGTGGAGGACAAGGTAATAATATGGTTTATATTTCGGGAGTACCCCATCATAAGGTTGCAAATAAAAACATAATCTCACATATAGTTGAATTAGTTGAAAAGAAATCTGACGAATTAGAAAAAAAATAAATTTTATAATGATCCCAATAAAAAAAGTTGAACAACTGATAGATAAACATCGGTCTTTGGAAAAAGAACTTTCATCAGGAAATATTGATAAAAAGAACTTTGCAATAAAATCAAAAGAATATTCTAGTCTTGGAGAAATAATTCAATGTGCACGAGAATACCTAAATTTTAAGAACCAGAAGAAAGAATTAGATAAAATAATCAATGAACAAAATACAGATAGAGAAATGAACGAGTTAGCCCAAAGTGAATTAATGCAGCTAATTAATAATAACGAAAAGAATGAAAAAATTTTAAAACTATATTTATTGCCCAAAGACGAAGCTGATAAAAAAAATGCTATTCTCGAAATTAGGGCAGGAACCGGCGGATTAGAAGCAAGTTTATTTGCAGCAGACTTATACAAAATGTATGAAAAGGTATGTCATAAAAAAAAATGGAACATGGAAGTTATAAGTATATCAAAAAGTGAAGCTGGGGGTTTAAAAGAAGCGATTATGCTAATTGCTGGTAACAATATTTATTCAACCCTAAAATATGAATCTGGTGTTCATAGAGTACAAAGGGTTCCGGAAACTGAAACCCAAGGAAGAGTTCATACATCTGCGGCAACGGTGGCGGTACTACCAGAGGCAGAAGATATTGATATTAAGATTGAAGAAAAAGATTTACGAATTGATGTTTTTAGATCCAGTGGTCCCGGAGGACAATCGGTAAATACTACAGATAGCGCTGTTAGAATTACTCACTTACCTACAGGAATTGTTGTTAGCCAACAAGATGAAAAATCTCAACACAAAAATAAAGCTAAAGCTATGAAAATTTTAAGGGCAAGAATATATGAAGCTGAAAGAGAAAAGAAAAATATGGAGAGATCACAGGACAGGAAAAGTAAAATCGGTACAGGCGATCGGTCAGAAAGAATTAGAACATATAATTTTCCCCAAGGAAGAGTTACAGATCATAGAATAAATTTTACCATCCATAAACTAGAAGAATTTCTAAGCGGAGAAGTGTTTGACCAAATGATGGAAAATCTTAGTATTCAAGATCAAGAAATGAGATTAAAATCTTTGAATAAAAATGATTATTAATAGTTTAATTAGACAGGGCTCTAAAATTTTAAAAAAACAAAATATTGATTCTCATCAAATTGATGCAGAGTTGTTATTATCAAAAGCAATTAGAAAAGATAGAGTTTTTCTTTTAACAAATGACGAATATAAAGTTTCACAAAAAGAAACATCCGATTATTTAAATTTTATTTTAAGAAGAAAAAATCATGAACCTTTGTCTTATATTATAAAAAAAAAAGAGTTTTGGAGTTTAGGTTTTAATGTGAACCATAATGTATTAATACCTAGACCCGAAACCGAAACTATTGTTGAACAAGTAGTAAGAAGATTTAAAGGTAAAGGTAGTTTAAATATTTTAGATATTGGCACCGGTTCTGGCTGCATACTGTTATCTATATTGAAAGAATTAACAAATTCGTACGGGACCGGAATAGACAAATCATTCAAGGCTCTCAATATGGCAAAAAAAAATTCAAGAAAACTTAACTTATTGCAAAGAGCTAAATTCATACACTGTGATGTTGACAATTTTAACTTGGGCAACTATGATGTCATTGTTTCTAATCCGCCTTATATTTGTTCTCGTAGAATAGGCTACTTAGATGAAGATATAAAAGGTTTTGAACCAAGAATGGCATTGGATGGCGGAAGTAGTGGGCTAGAAACAATAACTAAAGTTATTATAAAAGCGAAAAAATTACTCAAAACTAGAGGGCATCTGTTTATGGAAATTGGAAATGGACAATTCCGCATGGTATCAAGTGTGTTGATTAAAAATGGCTTAAGGTTAGTGAAGAAGTTTTTTGATTATAACAAAACTATTCGTTGTATAATGAGCACAAAGATAATTTAATCTGGAGCACAGTATAATATATTTTGACAAAATAAATTTAATTAAGTTATGATTAATTTACAAATCCAAGTGATTTAATGAGATACAATAACAATAGACCGAAACGAAATAGATTTAGAAGTAATGATAGGGGCTTTAGAAGGAATGGTTCGCAAGATTTGGGGACCGGCGGCATCAATTCTACTTCAAAAAATTTTCAAAGACCATTTTTTGGCAGAAATGGTCTTAAAGCCGAAAAACTATTAGAGAAATATAATGGTCTTGCAAAAGAAGCTTTATCAAGTGGAGATAAAATTTTATCCGAAAGTTATTTTCAACATGCAGATCATTTTTTAAGAGTAGTTGAAAATCAGAATTCAATACAAAAAAATTCCGACAATAAAATTATTATAAAAGATGAAAAAAATTCTTCTTCTCAACAACCACAAAATAGTGATTCTCAACAACCAGAAAATATTGAAAAGATTTAGAATTTAATTTTTTTTCACTATTGTTTCTGCCAATAAGACATCTGTTCTGATTCTTTCAATTTCAAATTTTTTTCTGTCTTCACCTTTTAAGATTTTTCCAGATGGTAAATTCAATTTTTGAGAGTTGATTTTTTTTCCATTTACAATAACTTCATAGTGCAAGTGAGGTCCTGTAGATAATCCTGTTGATCCAACATAGCCAATTATTTGTCCTTGCTTAACTTTTGTTTTAGATTTTATTCCACTAGCAAATTTTGAAAGATGGGCATAAACAGTTGAGTAAGTAGAATTATGTTTTATTTTAATACAATTTCCTCCCCCGCCACACCATTGAGCCTTAACTATTGTTCCGGTTCCTGAAGCCATAATCGGAGTTCCTAGTGGTGCAGCAAAATCAGTACCTAGATGTTTTTTGTTAAAACCTAGTATGGGATGTTTCCTCACTCCAAATGATGATGAAAGTCTAGCACCATTAATTGGAGTTTTCATTAAAGCTTTTTCCATGCTTTTTCCATTAATATCAAAATATCCAGAAAGTTTATCGGTTTCATATTTATACAATGCCAATTCTCTATTCTGAACAGTCATATAGGCATAAATAATTTTGCCATTTGAATACCATTCACCATCTTCATCCGTAAAAGTTTCATAGAGAATTTGAAAAGCATCATTTTTTCTAATGTCTCTTTGAAAATCAATTTCAAAGCCATATAATCTTGCAAATTCTATAATTATATTGGGATTCACATTATTTTTGATTGCAGAAGAATATAAGCTCTTTTTAATAACGCCTTCAGAAAATGACAATTTTGTAAATAATTGAGTAATTTTTTTTTTTGCAATAAATTTGTTATTTATATCTCGATCTAAACTGATATTTGTTGATTTAGAAGTAGGTAGATTTAATTTTATTAAATTTAGAGTGCCAGATATATTCTTCTTAATTACTAAATCTAAAATCATGCCCATTTTTAATTTATTGGGCTTGATTAATTTTTTGAGTTTACTATTTGCTTTAATAATATCTTTTTCATCTATGTTATAACTTTTAAAAATATTGGTTAAATTTTCACCCTTTGTTATTTTGTGAGCAATGCTTAGGTAAGGAGAATTAACTTTTTGAAAAATAAATTTATTTAATTCTAAAAAATAATTATTTTTCAAAATTCTACTAAGAGTCTCTCCTCTTTTTTGACTTGAAGTTTCATTGTATTTGATAGTAAAAAAAATAAATGATATTAAAATTAAGGATATAATAGCATATAATGATTTTTTCAATTTGGCATATATCTTCGGTTGAATTGAATAAATCATCAGATTAATTTTAAAATTATAACAAACTATAATTTTGTTTTTATTCTGAATATTATCAGTAAAATCAGTGCTTTCTAAGCCAAATTGTAAGTTTCTTAGCGCTTGATTTATTTTGTTATTATAATATAAGCAACGTTCTCAATCTGTATTTACGTTGGGAAATTAAGGTGGGAATAATGTATTATTTCTGTTTTTAGCTCTTTGAATATGTATATAATTAAGAAGAGAAGTGTGGACGGTTAAGGTTGCCAAATTTTGGCGTACACACTTCAATAAGTGTAAGTAAATTAATTTTTATTTATATGAAGCTAGTGTGCGCCGTTATTAAACTTGAGAGTTTGATCATGGCTCAGAACGTACGCTGGCGGCACGCCTAACACATGCAAGTCGAACGAAGTAGCAATACTTAGTGGCGAAC
>Ga0208409_1001007_pt1 | contig 11845 bp, 10 predicted proteins | sample ETNtaG_29_FD_185784 | JGI IMG/M metagenome (GOLD analysis project Ga0208409, IMG submission 185784) | Marine microbial and viral communities from oxygen minimum zone, Eastern Pacific Ocean - ETNP201406SV201 (SPAdes) (version 2) | ecosystem: Environmental > Aquatic > Marine > Oceanic ...
GACAAAATTTGGTAACCTTAACCGTCCACACTTCTCTTCTTAATTATATACAAATTCAAAGAGCTAAAAACAGAAGTAATACACTACCCCTACCTTAATTTCCCAACGTAAATACAGATTGAGAACGTTGCTTATATTATAATAGCAAAATAAATCAAGCGCTAAGAAACTTACAATTTAGCTTAGAAAGCACTGATTTTATTGACATATTGACAATATTCAGAATAAAAACAAAATTACAGTTTATTATAATTTTAAAATTGATCTGATGACTTATTCAATTCAACCAAATATATATGTCAAATTGAAAAAATCATTATATGCTATTATATCCTTAATTTTAATATCATTTATTTTTTTTACTATCAAATATAATGAAACTTCAAGTCAAAGAAGAGAAGAGACTCTTGGTAGAATTCTAAAAAATAATTATTTTTTAGAATTAAATAAATTTATTTTTCAAAAAATTAATTCTCCCTACCTAAACATTTCTCACAAAATAAAAAAGGGTGAAAATTTAACCAATATTTTTAAAGGTTATAACATAGATGAAAAAGATATCACTAAAGCAAATAGTAAACTCAAAAAATTTATTAAGCCTAATAAATTAAAAATGGGTATAATTTTAGATTTAGTAATTAAGAAGAATATATCTGGTACCATAAACTTAATAAAATTAAATCTACCTACTTCCAAATCAATAAATGTCAGTTTAGATCGAGATATAAATGACAAATTTATTGCAAAAAAAAAAATTACTCAATTATTTACAAAATTGTCATTTTCTGAAGGTATTATCGAAAAGAGTTTATATTCTTCTGCAATCAAAAATAATGTGGATCCCAATATAATTTTAGAATTTGCAAGATTATATGGTTTTGAAATTGATTTTCAAAGAGACATTAGAAAAAATGATGCTTTTCAAATTCTCTATGAAACTTTCACGGATGAAGATGGTGAATGGTATTCAAATGGCAAAATTATTTATGCCTATATGACTATTCAGAATAGAGAATTGGCATTGTATAAATATGAAGCCGATAAACTTTTTGGATATTTTGATATTAATGGAAAAAGCATGGAAAAAGCTTTAATGAAAACTCCAATTAATGGTGCCAGACTTTCATCATCCTTTGGACTGAGAAAACATCCAATACTAGGTTTTAACAAAAAACATCTAGGTACTGATTTTGCTGCGCCGCCAGGAACTCCGATTATGGCTTCAGGAACCGGAACAATAGTTAAAGCTCAATGGTGTGGCGGAGGAGGAAATTGCATTAAAATAAAACATAATTCTACTTACTCAACCGTTTATGCACATCTTATGAAATTTGCTAGTGGAATAAAATCTAAAACAAAAGTTAAGCAAGGACAAATTATTGGTTATGTTGGATCCACAGGATTATCTACGGGACCTCATCTGCACTATGAAGTCATTGTAAATGGAAAAAAAATCAACTCTCAAAAACTGAATTTACCATCCGGAAAAATCTTAAAAGGTGAAGACAGAAAAAAATTTGAAATTGAAAGAATTAAAATAGATGTCTTATTAGCAGAAACAATAGCAAAAAAAAATTAAACTCTAAATCTCTTCACTATTATGTGGTTGTTGAGAATCGCTATTTTGTGGTTGTTCAGAAGAAGAATTTTTTTCATCTTTTGTGATAATTTTATTGTCGGAATTTTTTTCTATTGAAGAATTACCCAAATATGGTTTTGGATTATTTTGTATTGAATTCTGATTTTCAACTACTCTTAAAAAATGATCTGCATGTTGAAAATAACTTTCGGATAAAATTTTATCTCCACTTGATAAAGCTTCTTTTGCAAGACCATTGTATTTCTCTAACAATTTTTCTGCCTTAAGACCATTTCTGCCAAAAAATATTTTTTGAAAATTTTTTGAAGTAGAATTGATGCCATGAGGTCTCGAATCTTGCGAACCATTCCTTCTAAAGCCCCTATCATTACTTCTAAATTTATTTCGTTTTAGTCTATTGTATCTCATCAAGTCACTTGGATTTGTAAACTAATCATAACTTAATCAAATTTATTTGCCAAAATAAATAACATTGTCTTCCAAATTAAGTTATCTTTGTGCTCATTATGCAACGAATAGTTTTGTTATAATCAAAAAACCTCTTCACTAATCTAAAGCCATTTTTAATCAACACACTTGATACCATGCGAGATTGTCCATCTCCAATTTCCATAAACAGACTCCCTCTAGTTTTCAGTAGTTTTTCCGCTTTTATAATAACTTTAGTTATTGTTTCAAGTCCACTACTTCCGCCATCTAATGCCATTCTTGGTTCAAAACCTTTTATATCTTCTCCTAAATAACCTATTTTGCGAGAACAAATATAAGGCGGATTAGAAACAACGACATCATAAGTACCAAAGTTAAAATTGTCAACATCGCAATGTATGAATTTAGCTCTTTGCAATAAGTTAAGTTTTCTTGAATTTTTTTTCGCTATAGTAAGAGCTTTGAATGATTTGTCTATTCCGGTTCCATACGAATTTTTTAATTCTTTCAATATAGACAACAGTATGCAACCAGAACCGGTACCAATATCTAAAATATTTAAACTCCCTTTACCTTTAAATCTTCTTACTACTTGTTCAACAATAGTTTCGGTTTCGGGTCTGGGTATTAATACATTATGGTTCACATTAAAACTTAAACTCCAAAACTCTTTTCTTTTTATAATATAAGACAAAGGTTCATGATGTTTTCTTCTTAAAATAAAATTTAAATAATCGGAAGTTTCTTTTTGTGAAACTTTATATTCTTCATTTGTTAAAAGAAAAACTCTATCTTTTCTAATTGCTTTTGATAACAACAGCTCTGCATCAATTTGATGAGAATCAATATTTTGTTTTTTTAAAATTTTAGAACCCTGTTTAATTAAACTATTAATAATCATTTCTATTCAAAGATTTTAATCTCATTTCTTGATCTTGAATGCTAAGATTTTCTATCATTTGGTCAAACATTTCTCCACTTAGAAACTCCTCCAGTTTATGGATGGTAAAATTTATTCTATGATCTGTAACCCTTCCTTGGGGAAAATTATATGTTCTAATTCTTTCTGATCGATCACCTGTACCGATTTTACTTTTCCTGTCTTGTGCTCTCTCTATATTTTTTTTTTCTCTTTCAACTTCATATATTCTTGCCCTTAAAATTTTCATAGCTTTAGCTTTGTTTTTGTGTTGAGATTTTTCATCTTGTTGGCTAACAACAATTCCTGTGGGTAAGTGAGTAATTCTAACAGCACTATCTGTAGTATTTACCGATTGTCCTCCGGGACCACTCGATCTGAAAACATCAATTCGCAAATCTTTTTCTTCAATCTTAATATCGATATCTTCTGCTTCTGGCAATACCGCCACCGTTGCCGCAGATGTATGAACTCTCCCTTGAGTTTCAGTTTCTGGAACTCTTTGTACTCTATGAACGCCAGATTCATATTTTAGAGTCGAATAAATATTATTACCAGCAATTAACATGATTGCTTCCTTTAAACCTCCAGCTTCGCTTTTTGATATGCTTATAACTTCCATGTTCCATTTTTTTTTATGACATACCTTTTCGTACATTTTGTATAAGTCTGCTGCAAATAAACTTGCTTCTAATCCGCCGGTTCCTGCCCTAATTTCGAGAATAGCATTTTTTTTATCAGCTTCGTCTTTGGGCAATAAATATAGTTTTAATATTTTTTTATTTTTTTCGTTATTTTCAATTAGCTGCATTAATTCATTTTGGGCCAGTTCGTTCATTTCTTTATCTGTATTTTGTTCATTAATTATTTTATCTAACTCTTTCTTCTGGTTTTTAAAATTTAGGTATTCTCGTGCATATTGAATTATTTCTCCAAGACTAGAATATTCTTTTGATTTTATTGCAAAATTTTTTTTGTCAATATTTCCTGATGAAAGTTCCCTTTCCAAAGACCGATGTTTATCTATCAGATGTTCAACTTTTTTTATTGGGATCATTATAAAACTTATTTTTTTTCTAATTCGTTAGATTTCTTTTCAACTAATTCAACTATATGTGAGATTATATTTTTACTTGCAACTTTATGATGAGGCACTCCCGAAATATAAACCATATTGCTACCTTGTCCTCCACCCGTTAATCCAATCTGTGTTTGAGCTGCTTCACCTGGTCCATTCACTACGCATCCAATAATAGATAGGGTTATTGGAGTTTTTATATGCGCAAGTTTTTTTTCCAAATTTTTTACAGTTTCAATTATGGGAAAAGCTTGCCTAGCACAAGATGGGCAAGAGATGACATTAACACCTCTGTGCCTTAAATTTAATGACTTTAATATTTCAAAACCTACTTTTACTTCTTCTACCGGATTAGCTGATAAAGAGACGCGAATTGTATCTCCAATACCCTCCATAAGAAGCATACCAAGTCCAATTGAAGATTTAACGCTTCCGGGAATTAAACTTCCAGCCTCTGTTATTCCCAAATGCAAAGGATATTCGCACTGTTTTGACAAAACTCTATATGCTTTCACTGATAAAAAAACATCAGATGATTTAACACTGATTTTAAAATTAAAGAAATTTTTATCTTCTAAAATTTTTATTTTTTCTAGGGCACTCTCTACCATTGCCTCTGGACATGGTTCTTTATATTTTTCTAAAATTGTTTTTTCTAATGATCCGGCATTAACACCAATTCGTACAGAACAATTATTATCTTTTGCAGATTTTAAGATCTCATAAACTTTCTCTTTGGAACCGATATTTCCTGGATTAATTCTTAAACAATGAGCACCGGATTCCGCTGCTTCGATTGCTCTCTTATAATGAAAGTGAATATCAGCAACTATAGGCACTTTAACATTTCTGATTATTTCCTTTAAAGATAAAGAAGATTCTTTATCTGGACAAGATACTCTGACAATGTCTGCGCCAACATCATGTAATTCGTTAATTTGATTTATTGTAGCCTTCACATTAGTTGTTAAAGTATTTGTCATTGATTGAACGGCAATAGGAAAATCACCTCCTATTTTTACTTTGCCCACAGAAATAACTTTTGTTTTTTTTCTCTTAATATCCCTAAATGGTCTTACACTCATTATTATTTATGTTTATTCCAGATCAAATTCTTTATGTAAAACTTTAACTGCCCTATTAGTATACTTTTGATCAATGATAACAGAAATTTTTATTTCTGATGTAGAAATAACCATTATGTTAATTTTTTCTTTTGCTAATGACTTAAAAAATTTTTGTGCTACCCCAGGCTGAGTAATCATTCCGGCACCAACTACAGATACCTTCGAAACCTTGTCATTATGAATAATTTTTTCATAGGAAATTTTTTTATTCTTTTTTAATAGATTTATAACTCTTTTAATATCTTCTTTCTTTATTGTAAAAGTAATGTCAGTTTCTCCCCCATCGGCAGAGGATGTTTGTACTATCATATCCAAATTTATATCTTTCAAAGGTTTGAATATTTCAGAAGCTACCCCCGGCTGATCCCGCACGCCTACTACAGTAATTTTAGCTTCATTTTTTGTATATGAGATTCCAGTTATTGCTTTTTTGCTAATAGCACTAATTTCATCTGTAATCTTTGTCCCAGGATTTTTCGAAAAAGTAGATCTAATATCTATTTTTATATTATTTAACATCGCATCCTGAATAGATGATGGTTGCATAACCGTAGCACCGAGAGACGCCATTTCTAACATTTCTTCATATGAAATTTTATCAATTTTTTTTGCTTTCGAATTAACTTTTGGATCCGTTGTATAAACGCCGTCAACATCCGTATAAATTATGCAACTATCAGCATTGAAAAATTTAGCAATAGCTATTGCTGATGCGTCTGATCCACCTCTTCCAAGAGTTGTGACGCGCTTTTCAATCGAAATTCCTTGAAATCCAGTTATTACAGGTATGCCACCTCTGTTAACAAAGGATAGAACATCCTTTGTATTAATTTTTTTTATTCGTGATGAAGCATACTTGCCATCAGTTAGTATAGGTATCTGCCAACTTAACCAAGATCTTGATTTTAGTCCTAATTTTATAAGAGATCCTGCTAATAATGAACATGCAATTTGTTCCCCAGCTGAAACTAAAACATCATATTCAGATTTTTCAAATTTTTCACTAATGCTTTTTGATTTTCTATCTAAATCGTTTGTAACTCCGGTCATGGCCGAAGATACAACGATAACTTTATTTTTTTTATCATGATACTTTTTGATCAGTTTTGCTACTTTTGTAATTTTCTCGCAGCTACCTACAGAAGTACCACCAAATTTTAAAACTAATAAAGGCATAATTATTTAATACTATTTATTTATACTTACAAAAAATTTTGGTAAAAATACTCTTAAAAATTAAATTTCACAAGATAATCTATTTTGAACACAATAAATTATAAAGAAATTGAAAAATTTTCAAAGTTATCTGAAGAATGGTGGAATCCTTTAGGAAAATTTAAACCTTTACATAAACTTAATCCAATTAGAATTAAGTACATAAAGCAAAACATCATTGAGCATTTTAACATTGCTAATTTAAAAAACCCACTGAATAATCTTTCTTTGTTGGATGTAGGTTGTGGAGGCGGCCTGTTATCAGAACCAATGTGTAGACTTGGTGCAAAAGTAACTGGAATTGATGCTATAAGAAAAAATATTGATATTGCTAAAATTCACGCTAAAAAAAATAAATTAAAAATTAATTACGTAACTGTTTCGCCTGAAAAATTAAAAATCAAAAAAAAATTTGATGTAATTTTAAATATGGAAACCGTTGAACATGTTTCTGATTTAAACTATTTTATAAAATCTTGTGCAAATTTATTAAAAAAAAATGGTATTATGTTCATTGCAACAATCAACAGAACCTTGAAATCTTATCTATTTGCAATCACTGCGGCAGAATATATTTTAAAATGGCTACCAATTGGAACACATGATTGGAGTTTGTTTGTAAAACCCGAGGAATTAATTAAAACATCAATGAAACACAATTTAAAATCAAATGGAATTCACGGAATGATATACAATCCACTACTAGATCAATGGAAAACTAGTGGGGACAACTCGGTAAATTATATATCTTCCTTCATAAAAAAATAATTTAATTTTCAGTTTTATCGTACCATGGAATGGTAACAGTTTCGATTCCTTCCTCATTTAATTCATCAATTTCATCAGTGGTTACTCTACCATAAATACCTTTTGTTTCTTTTTTATTGTAGTGAATACTTCTGGCTTCTTGAGCAAATCTATCGCCAACATATCTACAATTTTCTTTAATAAATTTTTGATATTCAATAATTTTTTTTTTTATATTTTTTTGAAATTTATAATTTATATTATCAATTTTTTTTGAACCAGATACATTGGGCGCCATTATAGATTTGTTTACATTATTTGAATTACATTCAATACATGTAATTAATTTTTTTTTCATAAGTCTTCCAAATTCTCTAGAACTTGCGAACCAGCTATCGAAGGTACAATTGCACTTACACGTTAAATTGTATTTGATCATACTTATTTAATTAATAATTCAAGTTAGTTTCTATAATCGGCATTGATATCAATATAATCCTTAGTAAAATCACAAGTATAAACAGTAAAATTACTTTTGCCCATATTTAATTCAATATTAATTTCTATAGCATTCCAGTTCATATATTCCTTAACAATTTTTTCGTTATAATTATGAATTTGCTTACCATTTTCCACAACAATGAATTTTCCAAATCTAATTGTTAGATTGTTGAGTGCTATATTTTCTTTAGATTGTCCAATTGCCATTATAATCCTGCCATAATTTGGGTCAGCACCAGCAACAGCAGTTTTAACTAGAGGAGAGTTTGCGACAGAAAATGCAATTTTTTTTGCCCCTTGCATCGATCTTGCCTTGATTACATTAATTGTTACAAATTTTTTCGCACCTTCGCCGTCTGCAATAATTTGTTTTGACAAATTTAACATCACATTGTGCAAAGCCTTTTCAAATCCTTTTAATTTTGGATCTAAAATGTTATATATTTTTGAATTTTTTACCTTCCCAGTAGCAAAGATCATAACCGAATCATTTGTAGATGTGTCACCATCAACAGTAATTGCATTAAATGTTGTATCAACATTTTTTGATAACAATCCCTTTAAAATATGTGATGGAATTGATGAGTCGGTAAATATAAAGGCAAGCATGGTGGCCATGTTAGGGAAAATCATGCCACTTCCCTTGGCTATGGCAGAAATTTTAATTTTTTTACTTCCAATTTCACATTCTTCAAAAGCTAGTTTTGGACGCGTATCCGTTGTAAGAATTGATGATGCCGCTTTAAACCAAACATATTTATTTTGAATATCTTTTAAATTTTGAACCAAATATGGAATTCGTTCTTTTATTTTTTCAGTTGGAAAAACATCTCCAATAACACCAGTAGAAGCAAAAATTATTTCGCTTGGATCAACTATATCTTTTACTCCTTGTGGTGCTTGGGCCAATTTTAATGTTAAATATTTTGACAGTGACTTAGATAATTCTTTTAAACCCTGAAAACCTTGTCTCCCAGTAAATGTATTAGCATTTTTTGTATTTACCAATAAAGCTTTTATAGATTTATTTTTAACTTTTAAATTCCAATGAATGCTCTCCGAAATAATATTAGATTTTGTATAAAGTGCAGCATATTTTGCCCCGTCTTTAAAATAAAAAAGAGATAAATCGTCTCTGCCATTTCCGTATAAATCGGCTGAAACAGCAGATACAGAAAGTCCCTCTATTCCCTTTAACTCTTGAAAATCTCTCATTTTGGATGTTTTTGTATTTGGATTTAATAGATTCTTTAAATTAATAGTCATTTTGTTTAATTTTGATAATAAATAATTATATAGATACTAGCTTTATGAAATTTCATCAAATGAAAAAATAATATGAGAATGTTAAATATTCCAAGACTTATCAAAAAAATTTTCAAATCAGATAATGATAGAGAATTGGACAGACTCAAATCATTAGTGACACAGATTAACAGCAATGAAGATGCGGTTAAAAATTTTAAAGATGATCAATTTCCAAAAAAAACTATGGAATTTAAACAAAGATTTAAAAAAGGAGAAAGCCTAGAAAGTCTATTGCCAGAAACTTTTGCCTTGGTTAGGGAGGCTGCCTTTAGAACCTTAAATGAAAGACATTATGATGTCCAATTAATGGGTGGAATTGTTTTACACGAAAATAAAATCGCCGAAATGAAAACTGGAGAGGGAAAAACATTGGTTTCTACGCTACCTGTCTATTTAAACTCTTTAGAAGAAAAGGGAGTTCATGTTGTAACTGTTAATGATTATTTAGCTCAAAGAGATTCCGAATGGATGGGTAAAATTTACCATTTTTTGGGATTGCAGGTCGGATGTATAACAAATGGTTCAGACGATTATAATAGAAAGAAAAATTACAATTACGATGTCACATACGGAACCAATAGTGAATTTGGTTTCGATTATTTAAGAGATAACATGAAACTTTCTATTTCTGATATTGTTCAGAGAGGCCATAATTTTTGTATCGTCGACGAAGTAGATTCCGTACTTATCGACGAAGCAAGAACACCTCTTATAATTTCTGGTGCCACAGAAGACAAAACAAGCAAATATTTGGCTATCGATAAATTGATAAAACAATTAAACAAAACTGATTTTGAAATTGACGAAAAAGATAAAAATGTCATGCTAACTGACAAAGGAACGGACAGCGTTGAAAAAATATTTTCCAATGCTGGAATTTTAAAAAATAATAATTTTTATGATCCTGAAAACATGGCTTTAGTTCATCATGTTAATCAAGCTCTAAGGGCTAATTATTTGTTTGCGAAAGACAAAGATTACATGGTGAAGGACAACAGCGTTAAGATAATAGACGAACACACAGGGAGGATTTTGGAAGGTCGAAGATTCTCTGATGGACTCCATCAAGCTCTAGAGGCAAAGGAACATGTGGAAATATTATCTGAAAATGAAACCTTGGCATCAATAACTTATCAAAATTACTTCCGAATGTATCACAAGCTTAGCGGAATGACCGGTACGGCGGCCACAGAAGCTGAAGAATTTTTTGACATATATAATTTTCCAATTATCTCGATTCCTACTCACAAACCAATGATACGGAAAGATTGGAATGATCAAATTTTCAGAACAGAACAGGAAAAAAATCTTGCAATAGTAAATAAAATTATTGAATGCTACAAGAAAGGACAGCCAGTTTTAGTTGGAACAACCAGTGTTGAAAAGTCAGAAATATATTCATCGTTGCTTAAGAAAAAAAACATTAAACATTCTGTGTTGAACGCAAAACATCATGAAAAAGAAGCGCAAATTATTGCCAATGCAGGAAAGTTGAACACTGTAACTATTGCAACCTCGATGGCTGGCAGAGGCCAAGATATAAAATTAGGTGGAAAACAAATTAATAAAAATGACAATTCTACCCTTGAAGGAAAAAACAAAGTTAAAGAACTTGGTGGACTTTTTGTAATAGGGTCTGAACGTCATGAGTCACGGAGAATAGATAACCAATTAAGAGGCAGAGCGGGACGACAGGGAGATCAGGGAAATTCAATTTTTTATATAAGCCTTCAAGATGATTTAATGAGAATTTTTGGTTCAGAATCTATAGATAACGTGCTTAAAAAATTTGGATTAAAGGAGAATGAATCTATTGATCATCCTTGGATTAATAAAGCTTTGGAAAGGGCTCAGCAAAAAGTTGAGGCAAGAAATTACGATATTAGGAAAACTTTGTTGAAATTTGATGACTGTAATAATGACCAAAGAAAGGTAATTTTTTCTCAAAGAAGAGAAATCTTATCAAGTTCATCCGTAAGCACTCTCACAACACACTTTTTTAATGAATTAATTGATCAAATTATTGAAGATAAAAAAATTGTTAGAAAAGATCCAAAAAATAAAAGCGTAAATATTAAAATTAAATCTTTGTTAGGAAGAAGTGTTAGTGAAGAAGAAATAAACAGCTTGATGAACATGGATGACGAAAATTTTAAAAAATATATTGTGGACAAGTTTATCCAGCAGAGACTAAAAAGAGTAGAATTTATAAATAAGGAGCAAAACAATGAATTGGAAAGAAGAATATTTATTCAAACTCTGGATATGAATTGGAAGTCTCATCTTCAATATTTAGAGCAACTAAGACAGGTAATTGGATTAAGAGGATATGGTCAAAGAGATCCTCTTATTGAGTATAAAAAAGAGGCCTTCGGTTTATTTGAAAAATTACTTGTGAAAATTAAAACTGACACTATTTCCATTCTAAATAATCTTGTTATTGTTGAAAAACCAATCGAAAATCAGCAAGAAAAAAGTAAAAATTTAAATACTAATAAAATAAACGTGGCAAATAATCCCGATTGCCTATTATTGGCAAAAAAAAATCAAAAAATATCTAGGAATGAAAGATGTCCTGTTACAGAAAAAAAATTTAAACATTGTTGTGGGGCATTATAGGTACAGTAACGTTAATAAAACTAGAGCAGCCAGCGCTAGTGTAATTATCATAACTATTTTATTTTTATTAATTTTTTGTTTTAAATTTGAAAAAACATTTTCCTCCATGGTCATTCTATCTCTACTGTCAATATTTTTTACTAGGCCTTTCTTCCTTCCAATAGAAAGAAATTTTTGTTTTCGATGATTTAAAATATCCTCCCTGCTTAATTCGGATAATTCTCTCAAATTTTTCCTGATAGATTTTTTGATTTCATCAAGTAATGCTTTCTTATCTCTATGGGCTCCTCCAAGTGGTTCTT
>Ga0208409_1001013_pt1 | contig 11790 bp, 10 predicted proteins | sample ETNtaG_29_FD_185784 | JGI IMG/M metagenome (GOLD analysis project Ga0208409, IMG submission 185784) | Marine microbial and viral communities from oxygen minimum zone, Eastern Pacific Ocean - ETNP201406SV201 (SPAdes) (version 2) | ecosystem: Environmental > Aquatic > Marine > Oceanic ...
ATTTGACCCAATTTGAATCAATTCACATGGATCATTCCAGTCTATCGATTTTCTATGGAACTATCTCTTTCCTTATTAAATCGAACCCACTCATTTTCAAGCAACCCTTGTCCCGCAGTTCCTAACTTTGGCTGCGCATCATTAGGACCTATATTGAGGAATTGACCCGACGAAACGCGAACCAACCATTCTTCTCTGGATATTTCACGCGGCCCCTGAATTTCTTTAGGACCTCTCATTTTTTCAGGGCCTTTCACAGTTTCTGGAGCTAGAACTTCGATCCTTCCTTTCAAAACCGTGACTTGAAGCATCTGCTGTTGATGCTCAAATTCCGTGTTGAACTGTGTACCCTTGACAGCGATCACTGCAACCGGAGTTCTAATCCTTAATCGGGAACGCCTTGAGTGCTTCCGAAGCATGCTGGCCCAAATGGTGCCTCTAACCAGAGTCACATCAAGATCTCGTAACTTGGTATTTTCTTTCTCTTCCAGGATATGAATTTCACTTACCCTGGCAAGACGAAGGTAGCGCCTGTCCTTAAAGACCAACTCAATCCTTCCGTTTTTCCCGGTTCTAATCCGGTCGCCTTCCGATATTTTTTCTCCATTTCGGATGCTTATCCACTTATTTTGTCGAAGATCTAAACGCTGAACCACTCCCTGGAATGGTCCGACCTCTGCTGCTTCAGGGGAGTTCCCCGACAACAGAACCAGAAACAATAATATCCAGATCCAGGTCTGCCTACATCCCGTTACACTAGATTGATCTTCTTTCGTAACGTTACATGACCTGAACCGGGGACAAATCAATGTTTTCCCCGTAATATCCTCTTTCAGTTAGAAATGTCTCTCTAAAGAGCGACATCGGGTTTCAATGCCCGGTTTATGAATTCCGTGTCTCAGAAAGCACCATCTCGCTTGGAGCTGGCGGCCACACTTCATTCTTCCACCGGGCAAAGCCCTTATACCATTTCTTCCATCATGATGAAATGATAAACTTTTCTTTAAAATAAACTATTTCTTACAATTTATACAACACCGATCTGACATTTCATCCTTCATTTACGTATATTCGTCAATTTTCTATGAAACAGTCTTTATACAAACTTATTTGTCCGTTCCATTTACCTACTGGAACAAATTCATTAGTCTTGTTATAAAAAAAATCAATGGTTATCAGTCCATCTACCTTGACTGATCATCAACCTCTCGTTCTAAAAGCCGTCTTCGCTTGAAATTGCTGTTGTGGTTCTTTTTTTTGCTGTCTGGATTTAAGTTGAACCCATCCTTCATGAAGAGTTTTGGCAACCTGATAGACATCTTTGCTGATTTCCATGTCTTTCTTCAGATTAGCCTCTACGATTCTTCGAAACATGTACAAATACAACTCTCTCAAATTATTACCAATGTCCCCCCCTTTTTCTGCATGGAGGGTCGAGAGTAGTTCATTCACAATGTCTTTACTTCGAACAAAGTAATTATGAGCTGCTTCGACATCATTCTCTTCAATCTTGATCATTGCTTTTTTTAGGAATCTCAGGAGTCCTTCATAAAGCATGATGATCAGTGTTAATTGATCCGAGGTATTGACGTCAGTTTTTGAATAGGCTTTATAAGATTGTTTAGGATTCAGCATGTTTGTGATTTCATCCTTTCAAATTTACGCGTTTTTCGTTCATATTTCCCTGCTGGGGGTTGATCCCAGGGACTTGAGGTTGTTTACCTGTATTTCCAATATGAACCCAAGCTTCTCGCAGTTCCTTGAGTAGTCCAATTACGGTAACCACTGGTTTCGATTCTTTGTTCATGTTGGCTTCGATGAGTTGGCTGAACATGAACGCATAAAGGGATTTTAAATTTTTGGCAACTTCACCGCCCTTTTCCATATTCAGAGACGACATCAATTCAGCAACAATGTTCTTGGCTTTGACCAGAGCATTATGTGCCTTCTCAATATCATTCTTCTTGATATATTCAACCGCAAAACCAGATTGCTTGATAGCCCCGTCGTAAAGCATGACAATCAGTTTGTTCTGATCCAGAGTATTAACTGATGCTTTTCGATAAGCATTCTGTTGATTGGAATAGCTATTCATATGTTCGGTTTAGGTTTCTGTAATATTATTCATTTGGACCATCCCTTCAGCCCAATTTCATGATTCTTTATTTATCTTTTCCGCCCCCTCTGGGACTGTTGCTAAGAGCCGAAAGTTGCTGGCTGACATAATTCTGCTGGGATCTTAAACGTCCCATCGTACTATCCAGCTTGGCAAATTTTATCTGTAAGTTTTTATGCTTGTCTTCCATTCGCTCGCCGAGACGAGTAAGTTGTTCATCATAATTGCCAATTTGGTCCGTGATGTCCGTGGTCACTTTTTTTACATCTCCACTGACCGGATCATTCATCCTTTTTAGTTTACCTCCTAGTTTGACTGCTATACCTTTGGTCAACTTAACCCTGGCTTCCTCCTTTCCAGGAAGAAGTTCATTTTCATCAAGATTGACATAAACCCGCAGCCCTTCAGTCGAGGTTTCCTCAGTTCCAACCAATAGTTGTCCACGACCGGTCGCCTGGATTCCATCGATCGTACCATCAACGTCTATACCAGGAACAGATGCTCCATCTATCAACCCAAGGCTGCTGATGTTACGGTCTTTACCTGCTTCAATCTCAATCTTACTTCGGGACCCAAAGTTTCCGGAGATGATTTTGATGCGCCCATCTTCTTCACGAACCTGAATCCCCCTTCTTCCAAGAACCTTGTCATCATTGATTCTGTTCTGAATCTGCTTAGCCAGACTACTAGGTGAATAGATATCATGCCGTAAATTCAAAGGGTCAGAACTTCTCCCACCACTGATGATTGAAATAATATCGTTTTCTCCATTAATCGTAATCATCGGGGGCAAAGGGGTTCCAAGGTAATAGCCTTTTTCTGCAACCTGCTTCACATCGATTTTGTATCCGTCTGAACTGATCTGGGTTTTGTCAGTTGAACCGACAAAGGTTATTCCACTCTGATCAGACGATCCATAGGATCGGAATAGATTAGCGACGGTAGCAAAGTCCTCCTGAACTTTCTCATTAAGTTTTTTTCGATCGATCGTCATCGATCCCTGGTCATTGAGTCGTATTCCAACCGAAAAAAGCATGTTGTCCGTCTGCGGCAGCCCTTGAACTGTTGCAATCGAGGTCGTTGCAATTTCATTTACCGCTTGGGCCAGGGTTCGGTCACTGAGCAACGGGGCAGCCGTATTGGTTGCCTTGTCAAACTTCGCCATTTCTTTGGCCGTGGTACTGAAGGTATTGTAGGCATCCACAAAATCAGCAATCTTTTCAGTCGCTTTTTCAGTATCTCCAATGACTGAGATGGTGACGAGATCTTCACTTGATGAAAAGAATTCAAGGTCCAAACCTTTAACAATATCATTGACCTTATTTTCGTCCCTCCTTACCTCAAGCCCACCACCGGTTCGTGTGGCTCCCAAACGAAGCACCAAATCCTGAGCCTTTCGGACTGTAGATGTACGGGTTTCAATGAGAAATTCATCATTTTTGTATAGCTCACCTTCTCCCAAAGCAAGGCTCAACCCGGAATCAAAAAAGATGGGCGTGCCAGGAACATACCCCTGTCCAACTTCAATCTTACCAGTATTACCAAAGGTATCTTCCCATGTCAGTTGCAATACCCTAGTGATGCCTACATTGCCTCGTTTTTCGACTTTGAAGGTGTAGGTTTTAGAATCATCATTAATATAAGGACCGGTTACCGAAATGGGAGCAGAACTTTTGTTTGTTTTTATTTTGAGAATTCCATCGGCAACATTAAGTTCTGATTCAGGAGCATCTCCTCCTTCTTCAACCACCACCTCGGAATAGGGACGCCATTTAATCATCGAATCGATCGTGGGCGGAGCATTCCGGATGCTTTCATCAATCCACCACATATCCTCAGAAACCGGTGCTACCACATCGATTTCGGCCGTGTCACCATCTCTCAAAACACTTGGTTGAATTTCAAGGAATAGTCCGTTTGCTATAGGAAGTTTTGTCGGATCATTGCCTCCCTGATTGAATTTCATATCAAAGAGTTCCTCGCCGTCTTTTGAATCAAAGGCGGTAGCACTCTTAACAGATGCTTCCTCAAGAGACTCACCGAGATATGGTTCTCCGATATTCAAGGTTCCACTTTCTCCGGTTTCGGTAAACTCGTAATGCAATTTTAAAGGTGCAGGCCCTCCGACCTGACCATTCCCTTCTATTCTGAAGATAACGGTCTGATCTTCTGATCCTGAATATTCTCCAGTTACCTGGATCCCTCCGGTGGACGCTTTACTGCTCCAATCCGAAGGCTGAGTTACTTTTGCTGCTCTCTGGGCCTCGCTGAGCCACCAGAACATGTCCGATTTCTTTGCCGATGCATTAACGGTGAAACTATCCCCATCAACCAATTCACCATCACTCAAAGCGAGTCCAAGTCCATCAGCAAAATCAACCCCTTCACCTGGGACATAGTTGTACATATTGACTTCAAACTCACCGGCTCGTCCCTGGTCATCTTCCCAACCGATGACCACTCCCTTCTCGGAAGGAATCACTCCTGCACGAACCACAGTGAAGGTAAAGGTCCTGTCTTCTTCTCCTTCAAAGGTACCAGTCACCCCGGTAATTGGGGTTGAGGAACCTGCTCCCTTCCTCTCTACGGTTTCTGGAACCAAGGGATCAAGCCCCTTCCATTCCGAAGTTTCATCGTAGTAGTTCTCATAATCCGGAGCTTCAACATCTCCTCCGGTGAGGTCGACTTGAATCGAAATCCTACCCTTGGCCCCGGTGACATCACTGGTCAGCAAAAGACGGAAAGGAGTCTCCCCATGGGTCTTTGCAATATAGGCTTCAACTTCCGCATCAGAATCGTTGATGGCCTGCATCAAGTCCTTCAGCGTGTCTTTGCCTTCCGTCAGATTGATCGTAACCGGAGTATCATCTTCATCATCCCCGACCTTGATCCTCACCTTGCCTGTGCCGATGATCACATCTTCACGTTCATAGCCCTGGCAGATGAGCTGATGAGAAAGAGCAACCGAATCCACCGCCAAGGTGGTCTTTCCTGGTTCAGCATCCCGTCGTGCCTTCGCTTCCAACACTTTGGGATGACTGACATCGACCTTGGTCGCATCCCAGACGTCCCCTTTGTCCAGAGCTTCGGTCGCGGACTGCAGTTTCTGCAGTTCCATTTTGACCGCATTCCAGGCGTCCAGTTCTTCGAGCTTCTGTTCTTTGCGAGCCTCGACCGGCTTGAGCCGACGTTGCTCGATTTTCATGAAACGCTCGATGATCTCCTGGGTCTTCAGCTTTGAGCCGAGCCCGGTGATCGCATTTGGATTCAGTTCCGCCAAGTCCTTATTTTGTTGAAGCGACGGTTATTTCCCCGTTCAGTAGGCAGAAAATGCCCCTGACTTGGAATTTAAATCATTGATATTATTCAAGATCCTAATTATCTATCAAATGATAGAAAATCAGCTTCCAAGTGCTTCAATAAATGTTCCATGATTAGGCTCCGGCATCCAGTAATTGCATCACCGACTGAGGTGTCTGATTTGCCTGAGCCAGCATGGCGGTGCCGGAAGAAAGCAAAATCTGGTTTTTGACCAGATCACTCATCTCCTCGGCCATATCGGTGTCTGCGAGCATTGACTCAGAAGCCACCATGTTTTCTTTCGAAATGCGCAGACTATTGAGATTGGCTTCTAACGAATTTCGTTGAAAGGACCCGAGTTTTCCACGCAGTGTGGAAACCTCGTCAATCGCTTCATCGATCATCAGCATTGCATCCTGAGCAGAATCTGCACTTAGCACTTCGATATCAGACAGACTGCGGAAGTTGCTGTCATTGTCCAATCCACGTGAGAGTTGTTCAGGATCGATACTCTGAACCGAAACTTTACTTTGTTGTCCCTGGTTCGGTCCTGTCTGAAAAGCCAGCGAATTCTGGGTCAGGTGAACATAGCCATCGATGCTGTCCCCGACCAAGAATTCGTTGTCCTTTTGGCGTTTAAGCAGACCGGTGATCCGGTTGTCCGTGCGACTGAAAATCTGATAAATCACATCATCGGTATCCTGGTCATAACGTATCGTGATCCCTTCCGCCTCGGCGCCAGGCGCCCCGGATAGTTCCTGCCCGGTTCCAATCGCGGCCTCTCCACCATCAAATTCCGGTGCACCGCCGATGGTGCCTTCTACATCTTTTCCTGGAATGGCAAAAACCGCTTCATTTGCAGGGGATACTTCACCAAAATAATTCTGAAGGGTCGTAGAAACGGTGAAGTTTGGTTCACTGCCAAAATCTCGGTGTCGGATGACGATCACTTCCTCTCCACCAAGGGCTCCGATTCCGCCTGGAAAACTTGCCAATTCGCTTAGTGCATCATCCAGTGCATCAAAATCTTCCAAAAATTTACCCATACTTTCAGAAGAACGATACACGAAAACGTCCAGATTCATTCCAGCTTCGTCGGTTTGTCTTTGCATTTCATGAGCAACCAACTGTTGTATTGCCCTTTCGGTACGTTCCCTCACTTCCAGTCTTCCATCACGCTGTGCAGAGGTTGCAAGTTTTTCTATCTGTTCACGTAATGCGGTGTTGTTTTTCAGATCAATGGCAACCGTTCTTCCATTTTCATTGATGACGAAAGATATGACCTTGCTCGGGTCCGAACTGGATACATCTTCGAGACTCAGCATTCGTTCACCCACCAGCATTGCCCTGGTGGCAACCTGGGTGATGTCCACTTTATAACCTTCCGCCGGTGAGGATTTTGCGGTCTCGGTAGCTCTGACGAATTCCAGACTGTTGCCGACCGCCACTCCGGTTGCCGAGTTGCTCCCATCGAGCAGAGTCCGCGTACCGAACTGGGTATTCCGGGAAATGTTACCTAGAGTTGAAAGGAGGTTTTCGATTTCATTCTGGTCCGCCTGCAGCATTTTCGGATCATTGGTTCCTTCGTTTGCTGCATGAACTGCCAATTGACGCATATCGATCAGGATGTTGCTTACCTCACTGAGTGCCCCTTCAGTGGTCTGAAGCATTGACATTGAAATTTCAGAGTTCCGGATCGATTGGTCCAAAGATTCGATCTGAGTCTTCATTTGTTCCGAAATCACCATTGCAGCAGGACCGTCTGAGGCATGATTGAGCTTACGGCCTGATGACAAGCGCTCCAAGTTGGTGCTCAAGGCCTTCTCCGTGTCGTGCAAATGCCTCAATGCATTTAAGGCTGCAATATTTGAATTGATACGAAATGCCATGAATGACTCCTAAATTGACTTCCTTATGGAAGATGAAGATCTGTCCTGATTATCGGCATCTTCAAAAAATACTTTAGGATTTTCCTGGAACCCAAAACCCGGGGTTCTCTTTCTAGAAAATCATTGTCACTCTTATCGGCAGCTTGCTGAAAAGCATTAATACTGTTTCAGAATTTTTCTTGAAAAAGGAATTGGACCCAAAAAATCTCACAGATTTACAACAGTCATTGCTTGATTGGTTCGCAGAATACCAGCGAAAGCTTCCATGGCGTGTAGAATACGAACCTTATGAAGTTTGGATTTCGGAAATCATGCTTCAGCAGACGCAGGTCAAAACGATGCTTCCCTATTACCGGCGCTGGATGGAAGCCCTGCCGGGAATCCGGGAAGTGGCCGAGGCTGATGAGGAACTGTTGCTCAAACTCTGGGAAGGTTTGGGATACTACCGGCGTGTTCGAAATATCAGGAAAACCGCTGAAATGATCTGCAATGAATACGGAGGACATTTTCCAGAGGAGGTCACCAAGTTGTTGAAACTTCCCGGGATCGGAAGGTACACCGCCGGTGCCATCGCAAGCATCGGATTCAACCAGCCTGCACCGGTCCTCGATGGCAATGTGACAAGGGTCCTATGCCGCCTGAAAAAAATCCTTGATCCTCCCCAGTTGAGTAAAGTCGGAAAGGAACTCTGGAGACTTGCAGAAGCCTGGATCCCAAAAGGAAAAGCCCGTCATTTCAACCAGGCCTTGATGGAACTGGGTGCGACCGTCTGTTTGCCCTCATCACCCAGTTGCCTGTTGTGTCCTATCCAGCATCATTGCCTGGCACTGGACTCTGAAAATGTGAACCAGATCCCGGTTAAGGTTCCTTCAAAGGCGCCGAAACAACGTTATCGCGCCTGCGCGGTGATCCGCTTCAACCAGAGCCTGCTTTTCAGCAAACGTCCTGAGAATATTCTCCTGGAGGGATTATGGGAATTTCCCTCCATCGAAGGGGATTCCATAAAGAATCTGAAGGAGATACTCGAAAAACATGTAGAACAGGTTTATGGAATAATGATTTCACTTGGAAATGAATTCCATCAGTTGGATCACCGCTACACGAATTTCAAAACCCGGGTGAGCTTTTACCAGGCTGAAGTTGATGGTCTTCAGGTTGAAATGGACGAAACCATTTCTTGGGTGAAGTTTTCCGAGACCGAAAAACTTGCCTTACCCTCGCCCTATCGGAGGTTTGTGGACTGGTACTTAAAGCAGATTGTGGAATAGCAGGGAATTTCCATATCAGACAAAAAGCTGGATGTCGGAATCGGCTGCAAATTCGAGGAACGTCGCTGCTCCTCCGACCTCGACTCCATCGATGAAATCATCCTGACTGAAACCAAAGACATCCATCGTCATCTGACAGCCAATCATTTTCACTCCGGATTCGAGACAGATCTCCCGCAATTCTTCAATGGTGGCAACGCCTTTGTTTTTAAAGGTCTGCTTCATCAACGAGGTTGCTGTGGTTTCAAAACCCGGCAGGTTTCCCATCAACATATTGGGCATCGGCCATTCTATATTCTGGAAGCCCTTCGGACCAAAGGGCATTTTCATCGGCATCGCAGGATTGGCCTGTGGAGCAACTTTGGCAGTGATGTCGCGCTTCAGCAGAGTCAATCCATAAAAAGTGAAAAAGACAGCCACTTCCATTTCCATGGCCACCGCCGTAGATGCCAGGATGAAAGGAGGATACGCCCAATCCAAGGTTCCTTGTGATGCAATCAGCGCCATCCGTTTTGGTCGTTCATTTGTCATGATTTTTCCTCACTAGAGGTTGATTCATGAATTACTCAATCGTAACAATTAAATAAAAGTAGTTCATGCAGTATTGTTCGATTGAAGAGGCCCTTCTCCAAATAATGCGAATTGAAGCCATAGTATACCGAACTGAAGTAATTTCTCATGATCTTTTTTTATGGAGCTTGCCATTTCCTTATCTACTTTAAATTTTTTCAGGAGCGAACTCTTGAAAACAAAGTCATGGAAGGTATCCAAATCGTAACATGCCATTATGAACAATGAAATTTGATGCTGATGTGTGTCATCCAGATTGATCGCTTTTAATTTTGCTACGGTTTCAAGCCAGGGCTTATTTAAGTCCTCAATTTCTGTTGCCCCTTGATCTTTCATCCAGTCCTCCAATTTCCATTCTTTTTTTTCTTCATGCCCTTGGCACATTTCCTCCTTGATGATAAAACGTGATTCCTTGCTTTCACCCTGACGAGGATCCATTGAAGCAGAGCCAACGGGATAAGTTCTACAAACCAGTGGCCGGTTCTTGTATACTGTGCAACCAATTTTTCCATCCAGAAAAATACATGCCCCTTCAGATTTTTCTTTCATCTGCAGTTTCACTAACGGAATACCGGTACCTTTGATTTGTTGGAAATACGTATATTCGTTGAGGAATTCCCCAGATTTTATTCTAAGCTTTGATTTTAAGCGAAGAATATCCAAAGGAGTTAGGATGACATCAATTTCATGGCAACATTTGTTAAAGCATGAAACACCTGGATGGCAAGAAAAATTCAACAACCCCTTATTCGAAAGAGGCTTTAGTTTGAAATTTTCTTTATCACGGTAATGATTATGACTAAAATTTTTTGAATCCACTTTATGTCCTATCAAATGTTCATCTTATTTTAAATTAAACTGTGGGAAACATTGAGGAACTGATGCTGTCGGCCAAGGAGGCCATGATAAAAAAGAAATTTCAGGAAAGCATTGATTTGTTTACTGAAATAATAAAAATAGAGCCTGATAATTTCGATGCTATTTTCAGTCGAGGAATTGCAAATTTCATCAAAAAAAATTATCAGAATGCACTTGAAGATTTCACTCAAGGGCTTTTTCTCAAACCTGATTCCTCCAAACTCTTATGCAGCCGTGCCAACACTTATCTTGCCCTGGATCAGAACGATTCTGCATTACATGACCTCAATCAGGCCATTGAAATTGATCCACAATATATTTCAGCGTATTTGACCAGGAGTGAAGTCATGGAAAGAATAGGAGAAAGAGAACAAGCAGAAGCTGACAAAGAAGTTGGACTTAGGCTGCAGCAGCAGATGTCTCAATCTCTCCTGGAAAGCCAAGGATTTATGTTCCAGACGTGGTAATCTAAATCCCATTGTTCAAAAATGGGAAACTAGAATCCCTAATATCATAAATGATCGTGTGATTCCATTTAACTTGGGGATTCGGAATATTCGTCATATTTCTTCGAACTTCCTCGTACCAGTGATGCAGGATATTTTTTTTCGTTTATGACGAGTTTCTTCTTGGCTGCTTCAAGAGGATCTATACCGTATTTATCTGCAAGAGCAACAAGGTAATTCATCACATCACCTATTTCCTCTTCCAGATTCTGTAGGTTTTTCCCCTTCAGTTTTCGACTCTCCTCTTCTGTCAACCACTGAAATATTTCTACAATTTCAGCTACTTCCACACTGGCTGCCATCGCAAGGTTCTTGGGGGAGTGAAACTGTTCCCAATCTCTATCTTTTGCAAACTTACGAAGTTGTTGTTTAAGATCTTCCACAATCAGAATCTCATTGCGGAATAGTCTGATAATAGGCCGACAGGATTTTTGTCACTTCCGGTCTGGCAAATTCTGGAGGAAGTTCTTTCCCCTGACTCAACATCTCACGCACCCTTGTTCCTGACAGGAGGAGGTAATCATCTGGACCATGGGGACAATCACGCATCATCACAACCTTTTCACACTGGTGACACCATACGGTGTGATCTCCTCTGAAAATTTTGATCTGCATAGAATCTTCAGGAATGCTGTCAAAAATGTCTTGAGCATCAAATGCTCCATAGAAATCTCCAACCCCTGCGTGATCGCGTCCTACAATCAGATGGGTGCATCCTGCATTCTGACGGAAAACCGCATGGAGCAAAGCTTCTCTGGGACCTGCATAGAGCATATCAAAACCATAACCTGTAATCATCACCCTGTTTTCAGGAAAATAATTTTCAACCATTTTCTGAATAGCAGTTTCTCTCACATCAGCAGGAATATCTCCTTTTTTTAATTTACCAAGAAGCATGTGAATCAAAAGACCATCCGCATTCAGATCTTTCATTGCCATCTTACACAATTCCTCATGCGCTCGGTGCATTGGGTTCCGTGTTTGAAAGGCAACGGTTTTTTCCCAGCCCCTGGTTTCTATTTCGGTTCTTATTTGTGTTGCCGTTCTGAAGGTTTCAGGGAAGTCCGATGAAAAGTATGAAAAATTCAGAACCTGAATCGGACCTGAGATGAGCGTGTTGCCACCGTTTGAGAATGCAACAACTCCTGGATGCTTGGGATCCTCTGTACCGAAGACTTGGTTGATGATCGATTTTATTGCCTCATTACTGATGAATTCTATCGCGTTCACTTCCTGTACTGCTAAGACAGGATTCCCTTCTATGTTGGGGTCCCTTAAGGCTA
>Ga0208409_1001014_pt1 | contig 11781 bp, 10 predicted proteins | sample ETNtaG_29_FD_185784 | JGI IMG/M metagenome (GOLD analysis project Ga0208409, IMG submission 185784) | Marine microbial and viral communities from oxygen minimum zone, Eastern Pacific Ocean - ETNP201406SV201 (SPAdes) (version 2) | ecosystem: Environmental > Aquatic > Marine > Oceanic ...
TTGCTGAAGCCGACGATATCAGCGGCAAGAATCGCCGCTAGTTTTCGTCTGGGGGTAGTTTTTTTCATATTTATCAGACAAGTTGGTATTTTTGTCTCATTTCAAATTACACACAGAACGATTTGCGGTTGTTCCTAAATTCATGGTGAAGCATCAAATTCAAATTCCTGCAAGCATATTGATACTTTAATAGTACTCCTGCTTTTTGCGAAGATATATGTCTTGTATGCAATGTAAACGCACTCAAGTCTGAATTATTGCTCCCTACCTTATCAACTATCAAATTAAGAATCTTATTTTTTTACCATGACCATACATGAGGAACTTCATCTCTCTTATCTTCAATTCCACTTAAAAAACCGACGACATCTCCTGCATCCATGCGGCCCATTCCACCGTCGCTGTATACGCAATGAATCACTTTTTTTATGTTGCAATCAATTACAAATTCAGCCGGTTGCATATAATCTTTGTCTTCTCCCAGAATATAGTATTTGTCTTTCCCCTCTGCATGATAGTACCAGTATGCGCCAAGGGTCTCGGCAATTTCAGGGCTAACCCCGTAACAAAATGTAAACGGCATTGCTTTTCCACGATTTGGAAAGCATTTGCCTTCTGCAGCAAGTTTTGTGTCCTCGAGACTGTCCACGTTTGCGGCAACAATTGAAGCTCCTAATCGCTCAAAAAGAACACTATGCCTTCTGTACCCTTCTAACTGAAGGGTGCATTTGGGTCACCACGCACCCCTGAAAAAAAGCAAGATACAAAACTTTGTCTTAATATCATCTGGAATGGTGATTGTTTTATTCTCAATGTCTGTCAATGAGATTTTCGGAAAATCTGCTCCGATTCTCAGCATCTGCGTATCCATGTTCAGTCCTTTCCAAAAAGGGTTTAGTGATGGGATTCGGTCACGCGACCAAATCCTTCAGGGTTTGTTTTGCACTGACGTCCTAAAAGCGCAACTTGTCGATTTTCTCCCCTAGGGTAATTTCGGGATAGGTTTCTGCATATTTCTTGAGTTCAGCCTCCTTCTCTTTAGATTGGTTCAATGCTTCAAGACTGGCGATTTTGGCGGCCCAGGCGATGGGCTGCTTCTTGCCAATCTTCTTGTCATAATCAAGGCAGAGTCAACTTATTTCTAACCCTTAGTGGTTGTTTACTCAGCCAAGGTATCTCCAGAACCGCCCATTTCCTCCGGCATATCCTTCATTTTGGGCAGTCCGTCCCTGACATGCAGCACACTCTCTTGATAATTGACATGGACTCCTGGTTGAAAAGGGAGTTGGGGGAGAACGGCTGCATAGACATCTATCAGGCCCATTTCTGGGTGTTCGGTAAGCAGATGCCCCCCGCAGGTTTTGCACCATTTGCGCGAACTTTGTGGGGTTTTATTGTACGTTCCAATGTTGTCAGCCCCCTGAGTGATCTTTACGGCTTCTGGACTCCACAGGGTGAAAGCATTGACGGGGCCAGCCGACCAGTGTCGGCAGGAGTCACAATGACAATAACCCATACCTGCAGGCTCACCGGAAACAGTGAACTCAACTGCCCCGCAAAAGCAGGATCCCTTGTATAACTCTTTGTTGCTCATAATGTATCTCCTTGATGATTGATTTGGATACCAAGCCAAGAGATGACCTTTGGCTTCGGTTCAATTCTTCTGGTTCACTTGTATTTAGCCAGCAGCCTTGATGTTCTGGTTGACTCGAAAAAGATTCGTCGGGTCGAGAATACTTGAATAATTTCAGATTATCAATACTTTTTCATCGTTCCGGATGTCATTCATCAGTTTCCCAACCCGCCTTGACCAGCCCTTCAATGATGGGATCCGCCAGTGCAGAGTTGGGTACAAAGATGCGGCGGTAGTCGTCACGGGTTTTGAGGTTGGGACGCAGGGCGAGGTAGCGGTCCAATGCTGTCTTGGCCTCCGGACCACGTTCCAAGTGTCCCAGCACCGCCGCCCGAAACCCGAGCATCAGCCCTGCTTTATGCTGACGCAATGCCTTGTCAATCGCCACCAGCGCCTCTTCATACCTCCCCTGTCCTAACAAGGCAAAGTAATGTGTCGCATTAAAGTGGTTCATATTCGGGTCAGCTGGACTGAGTTCAATCCCCTTGAGAATGGACTCTTCCCCTTGTTGAAAATCCCCGGAGTGTAGTTGGGCTAACGACAACCAAAAGAAACTGAATGCATTGCTGGGGTTAAACTGTACGGCACGCTGGGCATAGTCCAGTGCGGTGGGATGGTCTCCGCGAAAGAAGTAGGCCGCAGCAATGCTCATCAAAGCCAGCGGGTTTTCCGGGTTCAGGCTCTCAGCCTTGCGACCATGTGCCATAATCTCGTCGAGCGTTTTTTCAGGATCCTTCGTGATGCGCTGTATCAGCTCAAACATGCTGGTCAGTCCAAGGTAAGCATGGGCATCCGAATGGGAGGGTTCCATTTCAACCGCCCGCTCAAAGTGTTGACGAGCCTGTGTAAGTCCGGGGTCTTCGTGGTCCGTGTGCTGACGTTCGTGGTAGCAGCGCAGCCCTTGCAGGTAGACCTCCCACGCACTGAGGTTTTCCGGACGCTTGCGGGTCAGACGGATCTGCTCGTGACCAGTCACGGAGGGGGCCACCCTCCGTGCAATAGCCTCAGAGACTTCATCTTGCACATCAAAGATGTCCTCCAGCGTACGGTCCCACTTCTCTGACCAGAGGTGGTGGTCCTCTTCAGCGTCAATGAGCTGCGCGGTGATGCGTACACGGTTGCCGCCCTTTCGCACACTGCCCTCGACGATGTAGCGAGCGCCTAGTTCCTGTGTGACCTGCTTGAGGTTGTGCGACTGACCCCTGTAGGTGAAGCTGGAGTTGCGCGAGATGACCGGGAAGGTGCGCCAGAGCGAGAGGTTGGTGATGATATCCTCGGTGATGCCGTCCGCGAAGTACTCCTGCTCAGGATCGCCGCCCATGTTCGTGAAGGGCAGAACTGCGATGGCAGGAACCTTGGCCTCAGCGGTGGCAGGCGGTTCCGGGGCGGCTTGTGGTGTCGGCTCTGCGGGCGCTGGTACTGCGAAGGCTTCAAGCACCTTTGAGGAACTGCCGATTTCGACCATGAAGGTGTGAACCGGCTCCTCGATGTTCTTCATCTCCTGGGGTCCGGAACTTACAAAACCCAGGTCGAGCTTGCGACGAACCTCGTCGTGGAATTTCCCGGAAACGCAGATGCCTCCCGGCTCGGCGAGGGATTCCAGCCGTGCTGCGACGTTCACCCCGTCACCATAGAGGTTGTCGCCCTCCACGATCACGTCCCCAAGATTCAATCCTACCCGGAACTGCATCTGGTCCTCAGGATCCACCTCGTTGTTGCGGTCCCGCAGGTTCTTCTGGAATTCCACCGCCGCCACGATTGAGTCCACCGGACTGGCGAACTCTGCGATCACAGAGTCTCCGGCACTCCCGAAGACGCGTCCGTGGTAGGTCTCGATGGACTCGTCGGTGATAGCACGGCAGATTTTGAGGTTGCTCAGCGTGCGATCCTCATTCTCGCCCATTTTCCTGCTGAATCCGACTATGTCTGCAGCGAGGATAGCGGCTAGTTTTCTTCGGGGTTTCGATTCACTCATGGTTCTTCAAACTTAAATAACAGGAGTAATAAAATTACATCTCCGACAATTGGAAAGTATACATCGGTTTGAATGATCTTAAAACACAAAAAACATTTCAGAGTCCATCATTGCAGCGAAGAATTTGCTCGTAGAAAAAGTTATAGTTGAAAGATACTCAAATTAGCTTGTTATCCCCACAATTCTGGTGATGGAGGGTGAACAATGCTTCCGTCATATTTCATTGGAAAAGGTCTGTCTTCATAAAGATAAAGTGGTGCATCAAGGTCAACAATTTTTGCACGCTGTGCAATAAAAAATGCCGGTGCGATTCCCAGTGAAGTTGCGGACATACAGCCTACCATTGTCCGGAATCCTTTTGATTCTGCCTCGGCTTGTAATCGCAGCGCTTCGGTAAGTCCTCCGGTTTTATCCAGTTTAATATTAACGAATTCATAGAGTCCCACTAAACGATCAAGGTCAGCGGTGTCGTGACAGGATTCATCGGCGCAGACCGGAATTGGATGATCCAATGTTTTCAAAACACTGTCATTATCTGCAGGAAAAGGCTGTTCTATCATTTCTACCCCGAGCTGTTTAAATTCCGGAACATAACGTTGGTAATGTTCCGGAGTCCATGCCTCATTTGCATCAATCACTAGGCGTGATTCTGGAGCATTTTTCCGTATTTCAATCAAACGTTCCAAGTCACCGTCACCAGTGAGTTTGATTTTTAAAATTGGTCTGTTAGCATTTTTCAGCGCAATATCACCCATTATTTCCGGAGTATCTACGCCAAGCGAGTAAACAGTTGTTACATTTCCAGGAACAGAGCCAGTTTCTGCGCCCAGATGCTGTGAAATTTCAGGCAGTTCCCAGACCCTTTTTCCCGCGAGTTTTGCTTCCAGATCCCAGAGAGCGCAATCCACCGCATTTCTGGCAGCACCTTTAGGCATTTCCTGCTGCAGTTCTGTGCGTGATATGCCGTTTTCAATTCTGTTGCTAAAATCCTCAATCAGGCTTTCAGTTTGTGAGATGGACTCATTGTAGTGCTCTGTTGGAGTAGCCTCACCCCATGCTTTAAAACCGTTTTGTTCCAATTCGACCACAACCACATCGAAATTATCGTCAATTCCTCTTGAAATCGCAAAAGGCTCTTCACTCCAGTTTTCGGAATGGACATTCAGTTTTCTTTCAGTCATAAATTTTATTTAGCAATTTGAAGTTTGAACTTAATAAATTTTCTCTGAATCTTCGGGGGGACGTGCCCGCCAACGTCTGTGCATCCAAAAATATTGTTCCGGATATTGCCGGATAACTTTTTCCAACTCAGCAGTAATATTCTGGCTGATATGATGAGTATCTTTTTCCTGTTCACCACTAAGTTCAAAATAGATACGCTGAAAAGTAATCTCAAATTTATCGCTAACATAAGGACAGGTTACGAGTATAACCGGACTTTTACGCAGCAAATGAAACGCTGCTGTGCCTTTGCTGGAGGAAGCAAGTTTAGCAAAAAAATTAACATAAAGATCAGATTTATGATCATTTTGATCAATCAGCATGGCGATGATCTTGTTAGCAGCAAGTGCTCTACCCATTTGCAAAGTCGCTTTTTTACCTTTATCAATTGTTTCAACTCCAAAATTGGCACGTGCGTTATTTTGAAGTTCGTTTGTGAGCGGGTTGGTCTGCTGGCCAACGTACATGCTTACAGGATATCCAAGTTCTGCCAGAGCAGAAGGAATCATCTCCCAATTGCCAAAGTGCCCACTGACAAGAAGTACACCCTTATTTTCTGTTAAAGCCTCATCCAGAATTTGCAAATTATTAAAGTGTGTCACTTGTGAGGTGTGACCCTGCCAGGCATCCATGTGCAAAACGTCCATGCAAAAACGCGAGAACCAGCGGTAGTTTGCACGTGCGATTTTTCCACGTTCCTTTGCTGATAATTCTGGAAATGCGAGTTCCAGATTGATTGAGACTATTTTCCGGCAAATGCGTAAAACGTGATAGAGCAGGAGATCCAGCAGGTATGCTCCTCGTCGAAGTCTTTTTGTCGATGCGCCTTCACCCCAGCGTTTTAAGCTGTTGAAAAGAGCAAATTCAAGCCGGTGCCGAAATTTGTGTTTTTCTAGTCTGAGTTTGCTGGTGGAGGTTTCAGGCATATTTATAAGACTGTTTCGTGAATCATTAGCAAAACGATAGCAGATTTACTCCAACTTGAAAGCCAGAATACTTATTCAGGTTGCATAAAGTAAGCTCTTTAAACTTACACTGCTGACAGTCTGGCCTCGATTTATTGACGTGGATGTGTCATTTTATAAGCAGGAGATTAATATCATCTCATACAGAACATTCATTAATTATTAAAGCCGGCACATTAACGCATTTCATTCTGCAGTCCAGACTGTGAAAAGTTGTGCAAACGGCAAGAGTGTGTAGATTTAGAGCCTTTTCGGTGAGAGCTGATTTTTTTATCATAATTTGAAGAATTTTAGATGAACAAAAGACCACCTGATCCAAAATTTATCCGTAACTTTTCCATCATCGCACATATAGATCATGGAAAATCAACTTTAGCGGATTGTCTGATGAAAGAGACAGGCGCTGTTACTGACCGTGAAGCGCAGGAGCAACTGCTGGATAATATGGATATTGAGCGTGAACGTGGTATTACAGTAAAATCACAGACGGTACGTTTGAATTATCAGGCAGGAGACGGAAATGAATATGTCATGAACTTGATTGACACTCCCGGACATGTTGATTTTACTTATGAAGTCTCGAGGTCACTGGCGGCCTGTGAAGGTGCTTTGCTGGTGGTAGACGCAGCACAGGGAGTGGAGGCGCAGACGCTGGCCAATGTTTATCTGGCACTTGAGAATGATTTGGAAATATTGCCTGTGCTGAATAAAATTGACCTGCCTACCGCAGAGCCGGAAAGAGTTTGTCAGGAAGTTGAAGACCTCATTGGTTTGGATACCAGCTTTGCGGCGAAGGTCAGTGCCAAACAAGGAATTGGAATTCAGGATGTGCTGGAGCAGGTGGTGGACTTTGTACCTCCACCAGCAGGTGACAGCAATGCACCTTTGCGGGCCTTGATTTTCGACTCATGGTTTGATTCCTATCTTGGCATTGTAATCATGATCCGTGTTGTGGACGGGACAGTAAAAGTTGGAGATAAAGTACTTTTTATCTCAACAGCAAAAGAATATGAGGTAGTTCAGCTTGGTGTTTACACGCCTTTCCGTGAGGAACGTTCTGAACTTGGAATTGGTGAAGTCGGATTTTTATGTGCTTCAATTAAGACTATTGGTCACACAAGAATAGGAGATACAATCACCAGTGTTGACAATCCATGCAAAGATGTTCTGCCTGGATATGCAGAAGCAAAGCCGATGGTTTTCAGCGGAATTTTTCCGGTGGAGGGAGAACAATATGAAGAACTTAAAGAAGCATTACGTAAACTTGCTCTTAATGACGCTTCGCTGAGTTATGAGCTCGAAACTTCAGTGGCGCTTGGTTTTGGTTTTCGTTGCGGATTTCTCGGACTTTTGCATATGGAAATTACCCAGGAAAGGCTGGAGCGGGAATTTAATTTACAGCTGATTACCACTGCTCCAAGTGTGGTGTATCAGGTGCATCTCAAAAAAGGTGGAGTCGTCCGGATTGATAATCCGTCTCAGCTGCCTTCTCCGATGGAGATAGATTTTATAGAGGAACCGTATATTAGCGGTCGAGTGCTGACTCCACAGGAATACGTCGGTGGAATTATGAAACTAGCGCAGGAGCGTCGAGGCGTCCAGACCAATATGGAATATCCTTCGCAAAATCGTGTGATGCTCGAATATGAACTTCCTTTGAATGAAATTGTGCTGGATTTTTACGACCAGCTGAAATCAGTTTCACGCGGCTATGCATCGTTTGACTATGAGTTGATTGATTACCGCAGGGGAAGACTGGTAAAGTTGGATATTATGCTCAATGGTGAAATGGTGGACGCATTATCGTTGATTGTTCCCAGTGATCAGGCACCTTTCCGTGGACGTGAACTGGCCAAAAAAATCAAAGAGTTTATTCCAAAACAGATGTATGAAGTGGCAATCCAGGCTGCGATCGGCGCAAAAATCATTGCCCGTGAAACTCAAGGCGCGATGCGTAAAGATGTTACTGCTAAATGTTATGGAGGTGACATAACCCGTAAACGCAAACTGCTGGAAAAACAAAAGGCCGGTAAAAAAAGGATGAAACGGGTAGGTTCTGTCGAAGTTCCCCAGGAAGCATTTATGGCGGTTTTGAAAATTGAACGCTAATTTCAGATTCATCATCATAATTATTTAAATTCAAGAGAAAATGAGTCAGATACGCCTCAGTACTAATATTTTTGCGCCCAATGAAAGCTTGTCTGTAGTTACAGGCAAGCTTGCAAATTCCGCAGATGAAATCCGTAATAAATTACTGCATTTAAACCAGACTGTTTATGTTGTGCAAGCAGAAGCAGCTGCAGGTGTGTGTCTTGCTGAAGATCTGACTGATGCAAATTCCGGAACTAAGCTGCCGCTTTTAGCACACGCACAGCCTATGCAGGTCGGACAGTTTGGAGATCCGGAATTCATACGGAGTTACGGGCTTAATATGGCGTATATGACGGGTGCAATGGCCAATGGAATTGCTTCGGAGGAACTGGTTATCGCTGCCGGAAATGCAGGTTTACTCGGCTCATTTGGTGCCGCCGGTCTGGTACCGTCACGTATCGAAGAAGCAATTAACAAAATACAGCAGGCTTTGCCGAACGGGCCGTATGCTTTCAATCTCATCCACAGTCCCAGCGAAGACGCAATTGAACGTGGGGCAGTAGATATGTTTTTGAAGCATGGGGTTACAACAGTTGAGGCTTCGGCTTTTCTAGGTCTGACACCAAATATTGTACGTTACCGCGCTGCTGGTTTACGCCGAAATGCGCAAAATCAGCTAGTTATTACTAACAGGGTCATTGCTAAAATATCACGTACCGAAGTTGCTTCAAAATTTATGGCTCCGGCGCCGGATGTAATTCTCCGGAAATTAGTTGAAGAGGGCAGCATTACAGAGGAACAGGCACAGCTCGCGGCGCAAGTCCCGATGGCGGACGATATTACAGTAGAAGCTGATTCCGGAGGACATACAGACAATCGACCGCTGGTGTCGCTGCTTCCGGCTATCCTGACTCTGGCGGAACAGTTTCAGCGAAAATATGGCTATGCTCAGTCAATCAGGATAGGAGCGGCAGGCGGTATAGGTACTCCGGCGTCCGCACTGGCGGCCTTTATGATGGGAGCAGCTTATGTAGTTACAGGTTCAGTTAACCAATCCTGTCTGGAAGCGGCTGCGTCAAAGCACAGTAAAAACCTGTTAGCTCAGGCAGAAATGGCGGATGTAACGATGGCTCCCGCAGCTGATATGTTTGAAATGGGGGTGGAGTTACAAGTGCTGAAGCGTGGAACCATGTTTCCGATGAGGGCCAAAAAGTTGTATGAATTATATAAAAACTATGAAAGCATCGAAGAAATTCCGCAGCAGGAGCGTTTAAAACTGGAACAGCAGGTTTTCCGCAGTTCTCTTGATGAAATCTGGCGGCAGACCGAGGAGCATTTTAATGCCCGTGATCCGCATCAAATTGAACGTGCGAAGGATCATCCAAAGCGGAAAATGGCGCTGATTTTTCGTTGGTATCTCGGTTTGTCTTCACGCTGGTCAAATTCCGGTGAGCAGGGACGTGAGGCGGATTACCAAATCTGGGCCGGACCTGCAATGGGTGCATTCAATGATTGGGTTAAGGGTTCATATTTGGAAGAGGTTTCCAAGCGCAAAACTGTAGAAGTAGCATGGCACATTATGTCAGGAGCCGCCTATTTATATCGGCTGCGTTTGTTGCAGATACAAGGCGTCGGGCTGCCTCCTGCCTGCGAAGTCTATACACCGCAGCCGTTTTCCACTTGAGGAACACAGCCTTTTATTCATGCATCAGGGAAAGGTCTGCATCACCAGCAATGTTTTTCCTGTCTTGTGTTCTTAGTCGTAGACATGATAGGTTTTAAGCGTCGTTTTTTCATTATTTATTTTGCTTGAGAATGTCTAATATAGAGAAGGGGTGAGTATCAAAATTGCTGTCATGACGATGAAGGGCGGTCAGGCCAAGACCACTCTTGCGATCAATTTAGCCGCCAGAATTGCCAAAGCCCGACGTGATGTTCTTTTGATTGATTCAGACATTCAGGCCAATGTCACCACAACTTTTCAACGTGATCATCATTGTAATCTGGCCAACGTAATTTTAGGGAAGGTCAGTGATTTTGAATTTATTCAACTTGATCGTCACTTGGCATTTTTGCCATCCGGCGGAGAAGCGATGGTTGAGGCTTCAAGTTACCTCAGTCATACCCGTTTCAAGGATTCGCTGTTCAAAAATCTGCTTTCTTCGATTAACCACCGAATAGTGATCGTTGATACCGCACCCAGCTGGAGCGAGGTCAGCAGAAATATTTTAATGTATGTGGATTTTGTGATTGTTCCAGTGGTGACAGATTATCTGGGTTTTAGTGGTTGTGATCAAATCATGAGCTACATTGACGAATTCAAGGCCAGCATGCTCGGTCAGTGCAAAGCAGAAGTGCTGGGAATCGCGATCACCCGTTCACATCCGCGGACAAAGCTGGCACAAACTATTACAGAGGGACTTCTTGAAAGGTGGCCGGATTTGCTGTTCAAACGAATGATTGAAGAGTCTGTTTCAATTCAGGAAGCTCCGGCATTTCAGCAGAATATTTTTAACTACCGCAAGGGCCGCACTCGCGGGGCGGAAATGTATGATCTGCTTTGCAGGGAAATTATGTCCCGGATTGTACAACGTCAAAAAGAAGGTCAGAATGACTATTAATCAGCAAAAATAAGAGTTTAGTTGAGGCAAATTAAATGAGTAAAGCAATGGATATAAACCTGGGTTCACAACGTGAAATTAAACGCGAAGGTACCAGGAAAAATGTCTCGATTCCGGCAGCTCCAACTCTTCCGGTAGGACGGCTGCGAACAAATTTTTATCTTCCGGAATTGAATATAGATGCCACGGAAGACTCTCCGCAAAAAAGTTCACCTCCGGTACAGAAGGTAGTAAGCCGGATAAATAAATTTATTGAAAATATCGCGGATGACTATTTTTTGCTGGGGCTGCATTTAATTTCCCTGCATTCCCTGCTCAGGGAATCCAAACTCACGACAGCGCAAATACAATCGTGGTATGCGGAAAATATTAATATGCCTTACTCTTCTGCAATGCAGTGCCGCAAAGTCGCAGAGGTTTATGCAGAAAATCCGGAACTGATCGGACGCTACACTGCTTCCGGAGCATATCTCTTGAGTAGCTGTAAAACTCCTGAAGAACGTGAAGAAATTTGGCAGGAAGCAAAAGGAGAAAAATCCGCCCCAAGTATCAGGGCACTGCGTGAAACCTTAAAGCGTATCCGGGAAAAACAGGCCCTTGACCAACTTGAGGATGAAGAGTTAAAAACCCAAAAAGGAGTTTCAGCAGAAAAATACCGAATGTCACCAGACAAAATCAGGGAATCGCTGCAGTCAATTACGGCTTACTGCGATAATTTTGCGGCTTGTGAAAAAATAGCAGAGCAGGCGGAAATGCGTGAAATTCTGCTGAACTCTGTAAAGTTGTTACTGAAAAATCTGGAACAAAAAGCTTAGCGTTAAGTACGCTGTCTGGATATTTTATCCAGCAGCATAACGAGCATAAAACCTGTAAGCATCAGCAAAAGAGCAATCCCAAATTCAAAATCAAGCAGAGGCCAGACGTTTTCTTCCCGGAGAACATGCTCCTTTCCCCGGATTATTTGACTCTCCAAGGTAATTTTCCAGGGCCAGACTTTACGCATTGAACCGAGCATGATGCCGGTCAGAAGGGCTAAAGTGTAGTCATGCCAGCGTGCCAGCCCATAACGTAGTATCCGTGAAAATCCCAAAATTCCAACTAGACATCCTGTAATGAAAATGAGGATGGTTTCCAGATTATCCGGGTTAACAGGATTTCTTAAGGCAGCGGTGATGAAAGCGTACTTGCCTAAAATAAGCAGAATGAAGGATCCGCTTAATCCCGGCAGAATCATGGCGCAAATCGCGATCATTCCGCTGAAAAAGATAAACCATG
>Ga0208409_1001016_pt1 | contig 11760 bp, 13 predicted proteins | sample ETNtaG_29_FD_185784 | JGI IMG/M metagenome (GOLD analysis project Ga0208409, IMG submission 185784) | Marine microbial and viral communities from oxygen minimum zone, Eastern Pacific Ocean - ETNP201406SV201 (SPAdes) (version 2) | ecosystem: Environmental > Aquatic > Marine > Oceanic ...
CACGAAAGTAGAACTGTCTGTGGTCCCATTGTGGTCCCAAACAAAATAAAATAATTTATGGGATTCTCAATGACTCTAGAATGTGCTAGTATCAATGCTGAAATGGGTTGTTGAAACTTGTTTTATGTCGGACCAATTGTCTGTTTATCAATTGGTCGCAGGTTCGAGTCCTGCGCGAGGAGCCAAATGATTATCCTGTTTTATCTAAAATTTTTGTATTCTTCAAAACCTGAAATATTTTTTCTTTCTGCTGAACAGAAAGACCACTAAATAATTTAGCTAAAAATGAGTAATTTAAATCCTCTATCAAAGTGTCATTGCTAGTCCTGTCTTGCTTGCCAGCTATGTTTTGTTGAGGTAATGGTGAATAATCATCAAAAAAATACATCACAGAAACTTTCAAAAAACTGGCCAACTGCATCAACCTTAAAGAACTTATTCCGTTTGTTCCTTTTTCATACTTTTGTATTTGTTGAAATGTAACATTTATTGCTTGTGCGACCTTTGACTGAGTTAAACCCATTGCCAATCTCCTCATACGCAACTTAGAACCTAAATGACGATTGAAATTACCATCCATTAATATCCCCCTTAAAAACTTAAATATTTAAAGAATTGAACCTTAAATTTATATTTATTGCAAGAGGTAAATTGTCTATCAAGAAAAATATTTGGTTCAAAAAACATTGATTTTAGCCAGTTTAAATTAATTTTTATTATATATTTTTTCATCTTCGTACTTGACTTCAAGAAATAATTTTTGTTTTAAAATATTGAATTTATAAAATTATTTGATTAAGATTAATCTATATTCCCACTTTCCTTTTTTTTCAAACGATGCCTTGACCCAGTTTAAAGTTTTTTCATCATACCATACGTCAGTATTTAATTTTTTGTTCTTAGTTAATTTTTTATCAGTTGAAGAAAAATTAAAACGTAAAGTATCATAATTTTTATCGTTAAATTTAATATTTTCTTTACCTAAAAAAGTAACTTTTTGCTTAATAATTCTTCCAGACACTGCGCTAATTTGTGCTTCGGCTTTTACAATGCTATGATTCCACCATGTTCCAAGCAAATAATCTACTGGAGTCTTACCTTTGTATGAAGAACCATCAATAATATATTTTCCATTTTCTAGAACCATATTGACATACTTTTCTTTACCATTTTGATTTGTTTTTGAATTAAATTTTATTAATTTCCCATCTTTATAAATTTCAGTTCCTTTAACATGATATTTGTAAAAGACAATTCCTAATTTTTTTATTTCAAAATAAATTTCACTTTCTACAGCTAATTGATCATCAAACTTCTTAAAAGAAAAAATATGTTTACCTATATGATGATTATTTCTGTAAATATCAAATTCTATACGATCTAAATTTTCATAATGTTGTACATGTGCTTTCGTAGGTAAAGTAAGGGTTACAAAAAACAACAATATTAATATTTTATAAATTTTAAACATATAAACTTTTAAAATCTATAATATTTGACTTAAAAAGAGTTTAGTTCTGTCGCTTTTAGGATTGGCAAAAAATTCTTTGGTATTTGCCTTTTCAACTATTAAACCTTCATCCATAAAAATTACCTCATCAGCCACCTCTTTTGCAAAACCCATTTCATGAGTAACCACAATCATAGTCATTCCACCTTTTGCTAAATCAACCATGGCATCTAAAACTTCCTTGATCATTTCTGGATCTAATGCTGAGGTAGGCTCATCAAAAAGCATAATTTTGGGTTCCATACATAAAGCACGAGCAATAGCAGCTCTTTGTTGCTGTCCACCAGATAATTGTCCAGGAAATTTCCTAGCTTGATCTAGTATTTGAACTTTTTCTAATTGCTTTAATGCAGATTCTTCAGCTAGTTTTTTTGGTATTTTTTTAACCCATATAGGTGCAAGTGTGCAATTATCTACAATTGATAAATGTGGAAATAAATTAAATTGCTGAAAAACCATACCCACTTCAGCTCTTATTTGTTCAATATTTTTTGTATTTTCAGAAAGTTCAATTCCATCAACCACAATTTTTCCTTTTTGATGTTCTTCTAATCTATTAATACATCTAATTAACGTGGATTTACCTGAGCCAGAAGGGCCACATACAACAATTTTTTGTTTTGAAGAAACTGTGAGATTTATATCTTTTAAAACTTGGAAATCTCCAAACCATTTGTTCACATCTATCATTTCTATTATTTTATCCGACATGATTTTTATCTTTCAGTTTTATATCTTCTTTCTAATCTTTGACTGTATCTACTCATATTAAAACAAATAAACCAAAAAACAACACCAGCAAATACATATCCTTCAGTGGCAAAACCTAACCAATCTGGATTTGTTTTTGCCATATCTATCATACCGACTAATTCAAGCAAACCCACAACTAGAATTAGTGGAGTATCTTTGACTAATGCCAAAAATGTATTAGCTATTCCGGGAATAACAAGTTTTAAAGCTTGTGGTAAAATTACAAGTAAATGCATTCTCCAATAACCCATACCAAGAGATTTTCCAGCATCATATTGTCCTTTCGGTAAAGCTTGAAGACCGCCACGTATTACTTCTGCCATATAAGCAGCTTCAAAAAGCGTTATAGCAATTATAACTCGTACAAGTTTATCCATATATGTTCCGTCGGGTAAAAACATTGGCATCATTACCGAAGCCATAAATAAAACTGTGATTAAAGGAACACCTCTCCAAAATTCAATAAATCCTATTGATGAATATCTAATAACTGGAGCTGACGATCTTCTTCCCAAGGCTAAAAACATTCCTACCGGAAAACAGAATAGTAGAGCAAAAATTGAAATAATGAACGTAAGAGAAAGTCCTCCCCATGCAGCAGTTTCAACCCACAACAATCCAAAATTTCCACCCGAAATTAAATTAATAGCGATGAACGGAAAAATAAATAAAAGAAAAATAATTATATATTTCTTGATTTTTATAGACGCAAAAAAACCGAAGATTACTAGAGCAATTAGCATTAGAAAAGAAAGATTAATTCTCCAAATTTCACTATTTGGATACAATCCATACACAAATCTCTTAAGCCAAACATTAATAAAAATCCAACATGCTCCTTCTCGAGAACATTCTTCTTTTGAAGTTCCTATAAAATCAGCATCGAAAAATAACCAATTTAATAATGGTGGAACATTCTGAATTAGAACAAAGATGATTAACATAGTTAATGTAGCATTAAACCAATTTGAATTTATATTTTTATTTAAGCTATCCAACTTTCTATTTCCTGAAAATTCAATTCTAATATAATGAAGGCCAATGAAACTAAAAATTAATGGTGTAAAATAATTTAACCATCTTGGCAAAATAGAAGTAATATTTATCTCGAAAAAAGAATTAAGTATCAGATCAACAATACCTAATGCAAAAAAGAAAGCTCCTATTGAGATAAATAGATTCAATTTATCTCTACTAGGTTTACCTAAAAAATTTAAACTTTTAATCATTTTTCCTTAATTGCTATTTTTTTGTTATACCAGTTCATAAAAATTGAGATCGCAATGCTCAAGCTCAAATAAGTAAGCATGGTAATTGAGACGATTTCAATTGCCCTTCCTGTTTGCATCATCGCTGTTCCAGCAAAAACTAAGACTATATCTGGATATGCTATTGCTGCGGCAAGAGATGAATTTTTTGTTAAATTTAAGTACTGATTAGTAGTTGGTGGTATAATTATTCTTAAAGCCTGAGGCATTATCACCAATCTAAGAATCTGCCCTGGTGTTAAACCTATAGATGCCGCTGCCTCTTTTTGTCCTTTAGTTACACCCATTATTCCCGCTCGGACACATTCAGCAATGAAAGTAGCGGTGTACAGCGATAACGCGAGAGCTAATGCCATTAATTCTGGAATTATTGCTACGCCACCTATGTAATTAAAAATAGTTTTTGATAATTGTGTTAGAATGGGATATTCAAAACTTAAAGAAACACCTCCTATTAAAAAGGTTAATAGAGGAACTATGAAAAATATTCCTAAAGATATAAAAAACTTAGGTATTTGTTTCCCTGTACTCTCTTGCTGTTTTCTTGCATATTTATATACAAAAATTATTGCAATAATTGATGCTATTATTGAATAAAAGAAAACAGAGAAATTTGTCCAAATAAACTTTGGGATATAGAATCCTTTTACGGACAAGTAAGCAACATCAAAAAAATTAATTGCTTCTTTGGGTAGTGGCAACGCTCTTAGCGCAGCAAAATACCAAAAAAATAACTGAAGTAATAAGGGGATGTTTCTGAATAACTCTATATACCATTCAGCAACTTTTGAAATTAGATAATTTGGAGATAGTCTGGAAATACCAATTACAACACCTAGGATTGTTGCAAAAAATATACCTATAACGGCGACTAAAATTGTATTTAAAAGACCAACAAGATAAGCTCTGGCATATGAGTTTGTTCCACTGTACTCTATTAATGAAAATTGAATATCAAAAGACGCTTCCTCTCCTAAAAAACGCAAACCAAAATCAATTCCCCTATTATCCATATTGACTTGTGCGTTGTACGAGAAATAACCAAAAATAAATATAATTCCTAGAACCGTTAATATTTGAGGTAAATAATATCTAATTTTCGGTTTCGAAGAAAAAAAACTTGTTAAACTTGAAGTTGAGCTTTTTAAATTCATCGTTTTTTCAGGATAAAAAAAAGGGCTAGAAAAATCTAGCCCTTTTTTATTAGTTTCTATCTAAATTACCTAGCAGGTGGTACGTATAAAAGACCGCCTGTTAAATTAGGATCGTTCCAAAGAGCGTTAGGACCTCTAACAGGTAAAATACCAGTGTCTGCTATGTTACGCTTGTAACTTTCACCATAATTACCAACCTGTTTGATAATTCTCAAGCTCCAATCGTTATCTAGACCCAAAGATGCTCCTAGTTCACCTTCCGCACCAACAAGTCTTTTGATTTGTGGATTTTTTGAAGTTTTCATAGCATCAGCATTCGCAGAATTAATACCATATTCTTCAGCTTCGATCATAACATTTAGAGACCAACGAACTATATCTTCCCAAACAGCATCACCTTGACGAACAACAGGCCCTAAAGGCTCTTTTGAAATCGTTTCAGGTAAAACTATGTGATCATCTGGGCTTTGCATTTTAGTTCTTTGAGCTGCTAAGCCTGATTTATCAGTTGTGTATGTATCACATCTTCCTGAATCGTAAGCTGCAACAACTTCATCCGCTTTTTCAAAAACTACTGGTTCATATGAAATACCGTTTGCAGTAAAAAAGTCTCTCATATTCAACTCAGTCGTTGTTCCTATATTAACACAAGCAGAAAGACCGCTTTTAAATTGGCTAGTGGAAGTAATTCCAGAATCTTTTCTAACCATAAAACCTTGACCATCGTAAAAATTCACACCAACAAAAGTTAATCCTATGTCAGCGTCACGTGATAAAGTCCAAGTCGTATTTCTTGACAAGATGTCAATTTCGCCTGATGTTAAAGCTGTAAACCTTTCTTTAGCACTTAATGGAGTAAATTTAACTTTACCTGCATCTCCGAGTACCGCAGCTGCAACAGCTCTACATACATCAACATCGACACCAGTCCAGTTTCCAGATGCATCAGCATTTGAGAAACCTGGAAGGCCTTGAGATACACCACACCTAACAAATCCTTTTTTCAGAGTGTTTTTCAATGTTTTTGATTTCTTTTCCGCCATTGCCTCAGTGCCTAAAGCAAGCATCACCACAGCAAAAACCGCAAACAAAGAAAACAAATGTTTAAACATTTTTTTCATTATTATTTCCCCTTCATTGTTAACAATATTAAGCAAAAAAAATTGTTTTTTTTTTAACTTAAAGTTCAATTAATATGGTTCATTAAAGCACTTTGATCAAACTTTAACTGATTAAATTGACACACTATATTTAGTGTAAATCAAAGTAATTTAGACAAAATAAAGTTTATTACAACCATGAATGTAGAATGAAATAATTCAGTTTAATAAACATATTTTTAATTAATTAACTTATATTTTTTTGAGTATTATTTTTTTATATTCTGGCATTAGTTTACGTTTATTTATTTAAATAAAATTAACAATAATTATTAAAGGATAATAAATGTCTATACGATCATTAGCTCTTAAAGCTGGTAGCTTTGGTGGTTGTATCAGATTCTAATAATATATTTGAATTACGTTTTATATATATTTCTATTTTAATCTATTAGTTTTATTCACTATTCTTGGGACAATTTAACTCTTGTATTTCTCCACAATCTTTAGGATAGTTGTTAAACATGGATTTGGAGCTTTTTATTTTAGGTGGTTACGGACAATTCGTTTGGCCAGCTTTTATATTTACTTTTGTAAGTTGTATATTTCTTTACATAAAAACTAAGAAAGAATTACAAAGACAAGAAAAAATGTTTTTAAAAGAATATGAGAAACGACATACCGCAAAAATTAAAAACACCAAAGAAAATAAGATTACCAAAGAAATATTGTCTGGTAGCTCAATTTAAGTTCTTTAAATCATTAAAAAATATCACATGTTGAGCAAAAAAGTTAAAGCAAGAATTTTTTTCTTGGCCCTTTCAATTATCTCGGCTGTAATAATTATTTTTGCTATACTTAAATCTTTGGAAGAAAATGTTGTTTATTTTCTGTCGCCCACTGAAATTTATAATAAAGCGAATATTTCTTTTAATAAAAAAATTCGAGTAGGAGGGTTAGTAAAAATGAATTCTATAAAGAAAAATGAAACATCAATTAATTTTATTATTACTGACCTTAAAAAAGAAATTATTGTATCTTACAGGGGTTTAGTTCCAAATTTATTTTCTGAAGGAAAAGGTGTAGTTGCTGAAGGTAAATTAAAAGACAAAAAATATTTTGTTGCTGATAAGATTTTGTCTAAACATGACGAAAATTATATGCCACCAGAAGTTAACAGGGCTTTGAAGAAAAATAATAATTAGATAATATAAAAAACAATGTTTAAAAAAATTTTTCCAAATAAAATCCTTTCATTAACTAATACAAAAATAAATATTTTAGTTGCCCTGCTCATAATAATTGTAACAATCGGTCTTGTATATTCGTTATTAATATCTCCTCGGGATTATATCCAGGGAGACTCAGTAAGAATTATGTACGTTCATGTACCATCATCTTTTATTGCTCTTGGTTGTTTCGGATTTATAGGAGTAGCTTCGATTTGTAATTTAATTTTTAAAATTAAACTTATGTCGCTATTAACAAAAAGTTTGGCTCCTATTGGCTGTATCTTTTCATTAATTTCAATTGTAACAGGTTCATTTTGGGGAAAACCTACTTGGGGAGTATGGTGGGTTTGGGATGCAAGATTAACGTCTATGGCAATTTTGTTTCTTTTTTATATTGCGTATATACTAACATGGAAATTTATAGATAACTTTGAAAAGGCAAACAAAATATCTTCATTAATTGGGATTATTGGTTTATTTAATTTACCAGTTATAAAATATTCAGTTGATTGGTGGAACACTCTTCATCAATCATCAAGTATAACGCTCACTTCTGCACCTAAAATCCATTTTTCAATGCTTGTTCCTTTAATAATTATGTTTTTTGGAATGATAATTTATTCATTGATTATTTTTTTAATGAAATACAAAACAGAAGTAATGAAATTTAAGTTAAGTAAGAAAAAAAATTACAAATAATTAAATATATTTTTAAATTTTCTTAGATTTTTTATTATAAGAAAAAACAATAAAAATTCCAATTGCAAGAAAAATAAACGGCAAAATCCAAAGTGCTAATGTATTTAATCTAAGAGGAGGTTTAAGAAGAATAAAATCACCATACCTATCTGTCAAAAATTTATATATTTCTTTATCCTTTTTGCCGTCTTTTACTTTATCTCTAATTAAAATACGCAAATCTTTTGCAAGTGGAGCGCTTGATTCATCAATTGATTGGTTTTGACAAATCATGCATCTGATATTTTTTGAAATATTTCGAGCTCTCAATTCTTGTTTTTTATTTTCTAATACTTCATCAGGTTCTACCATATAGGAATTATTTGAAAAAAATTGAATTAAACAAATAGATATAATTATTATGAAAGTTTTGTTTATCATTGTTCTATTTCTTTAATTAATAAATTAATCTTTTTATATATTTTTTTTGTTATTGGACCTACATGACGATATTTAATAATTCCTTTTGAGTTAACAATGAATGTTTCTGGAATTCCATATACACCCCAATCTATTGCTATTCTTCCATCTCTATCTACTGGAACATCTGAATATGGATTTCCAAAATTTTCAAGCCATTCAACTGCATTGCTAGAGTTATCTTTATAATTTACACCTATTACTCTTAATCCTTCTTCATTTGAAAAACGTTTAATATAAACATGTTCGTCACGACATGGTCCACACCATGTAGCAAAAAAATTTACTAATATTATTTCATTTCCAAACTCTTTAGATGAAATAAAATTTTCATTTTTTAATAAGGATTCTGCTTTAAAACTTGGAACATTTTTATCCAATAAATTAGATGGAAGTTCAAAAGGATTTCTTTCTATTATTAAAAGATAAAAGAAAGTTGACAAAATTAATAAAAAAAGTATAGAGAGAATTATTAATAATTGCTTCTTCATTGCTATAAAATTTTCAATTTTCTCAGATTAATATTCATTGATACGATTCCGCCTATAAAAATAATTAGAGATCCAATCCATATCCAAATTACTAAAGGATTGTAATAAATTCTTACTACCCAGCCATCATTTAAATTTCCTTCTCCTAAAACAATATACAAATCTCTATATAAGTTAGTATGTATGGAAACTTCTGTAGTAAAGTTATTTGTTGTTGGATAAAATCTATTTTCAGGTTTTAATTTTGTGATAATGTTTTTTTTTTCGTCATAAACCAAAAAATTTCCTTGCAGAGCAACATAATTTGAACCTCTAATTTCATTAATTTTTTCAAAAACAATATTATATTTTTCAATTTTAGTTTTATCATTAATTTTCATTCTGATAATTTTTTCTTCTTGCCAGGTGCTTGAGCCAGTTATACCTAATATTAACAAACCGATACCTAGATGAGCAATAATCATACCTATAGAGTATTTTTTATTTTTTTTTATTAGAAAGAGCAAATTGTTAGAAATTATCCAAAAGGCTAATATTATTCCTGCAATCCCAATAACGCTATATGATTGATAAATTAAAAAAATAAAAACACTCATTATTGCTGTGAGTAAAATGCTAGGAAATATTTTTTTAAAAGTTTTTGATTTATCCTCTTTTCCCCACTCGAGTATTGGTCCTATACCCATAACTAAAATTGCTGGTATCATTATTGGAACAACTGTTGAATTATAATAAGGTTCTCCAACTGAAATTTTATTATTAGTCATGGCCTCCACTAATAGCGGATAGACCGTTCCCAAAAATACCGTAGCACATACAACAGCCATAAGAATATTATTTACAAGAATTGAACCTTCTTTACTAAAAAAAGTAAAATAATTATTATCAAAATATTTTTTTGATTTTGTTCCAAATAATATTAAGGAATAACCGCCCAACACGGCAGTAAATGCAAGAATGTATATTCCTCTAGAAGGATCTAAAGCGAAAGTATGAACGCTACTTAATATGCCAGATCTTACGAGAAATGTTCCCACCACACTTAAGAGAAAAGCAAGTATTGATAAAAGTAATACCCACGCTTGAAGTGATTTTCTTTTTTCAACAATAATAAGAGAATGTAGTAAAGCAGTACTAAGTAACCATGGCATGAAAGATGCATTTTCAACTGGGTCCCAAAACCACCAACCACCCCAACCTAATTCATAATATGCCCACATAGCGCCAAGGGCAATTCCTATTGTTAAAAAAGTCCACGCAACTACTACAAAAGATTTCATATAATCATACCAGGGAATTTTTTCGATGTTGGTTAAAGATAAAGTAGCAATACTAATTGAAAATGCAGCAGAGAAGCCAACATAACCGATATAAAGTAATGGAGGATGGATAGCCAATGCAAGATCTTGTAAAATTGGATTAAAACCCAAACCATTTTCTTGCGCAGGTATCATTCTTTCGAACGGGTTTGATGTAAGAATAGTAAATAATATAAACCCTGTTGTAATAAATGCCTGAGTTTCTAAAGTTTTTGAAATAAAAGCAGAATTTTTTTTATTATATAATCTAAATATAAAATAGTTAAATATGGTTAAAACAAGTATCCACAACAACATAGAACCTTCATGATTTCCCCAGACACCTGAAATTTTATAAAGTAATGGTTTTGTTGTGTGTGAATTTTGAAAAACGTTTAATACGCTAAAATCTGAAACAATATGAACGTACATTAACAAAAAAAAAGATATCGAAGAGGAAATCAGCAATCCATTGGCTGCTATAGCAATAAATTTTGCTTTTAATTTACTATTTTTTTTTGAAACAAAAAATTGGGAAATAGCAAAAAACAAGGATAGATAAAGTGAAAAATTTCCTAAGAAAGGAGCCATGTATATTAATCTATCATACTATGCATAATAAAACTTTATCCACTTTGGCCGTATTTATTAAAATTTTTTTTAATTCAAAATTCAAAATCTAGATTTAATTCAGTACAAAAAACAAATATAATCTAACTTAAACACGTATAGAGAAAGTTTTTTTATTTAACTGTCTCCGTATATAATTTTGAAATCTTCTTTTTCAGTACAGAAATAATGTAACCATACGCCAATAACACTATATGTAGCAAATATAAACATTGCTTTCGAACCTGAAGAAAAAGCAAAAACAAAAAATACAGGGATAGCAAAAGTGTACATGGCATTAGAAGACCATTGAAAAATACCTCTTTTTTCAAAAGGTACATTTTTATAATTAGAGTCGAAATGATCAATGCCTGTCGCACGCACAAAACCAAAATATTTTTTTACAGAATAGATTGTATAAACAAATGGAATAAAAATTAACACAGATACACTCCATGCTATCCACCCCGGAGTAAACCAAGTACCATAATCAGCAAAACTTAAACCAATACTGGATAATCTTAAAATCCCAATTATGATAAAAATTACGGCATAAAGTTTAAACCCTATTGTTTGACTAATTGTTTTCCAACATAATTCTGACCTCCAGCACAACCAGACATAAGCTTGATGAAGCAATGGAGTTAACATAGAAAATAAAAACCAATTTTTTGAACTAATCCCAAGAAAGACATTCGAGTCAGTTTCAAAATCAACCATCTGGAGAGCCGCATAATATAAAACAATTAGGCCACCGATATGCCAAATTTGATTCTTAAAAAAAAATTGAAGTTTATTTTCTATCATTTAAGGGATAGTTTTTTCATTTAATTAATTTATAACATTAGTTAAGTAAATCAATTATTTTTGCAATTTTTGAAATGATCAATCGAGTACTTTTTTATAATTCGGGCGGTGGTATTGGAGATGCTATACAAATATTGCCATTAATAGATACAGTAAAAACAGTATTTAAAAGTGCAAATTTTTTCTATCTTTGTTCACACAAAAACCATTTCAACTCAACTTTGAAAGATTTTAATTGCAGAATTGATTCACTCGATTTTGGCATTAAATACTTTGGCTTTAGATGGTGGCATGCTTTAATTATTAAAAACAACATAAAGAAACATAATATCAAAACATTTGATTTAATAATTGATCTTCAATCAAAAATAAGAAATTCT